>Ga0075425_100002666_pt1 | contig 17902 bp, 22 predicted proteins | sample SoiMethybrSBSTD4_FD_75300 | JGI IMG/M metagenome (GOLD analysis project Ga0075425, IMG submission 75300) | Bulk soil microbial communities from a Populus tree surrounding site in Tennessee, USA - Soil MetaG P. TD hybrid SBSTD4 | ecosystem: Environmental > Terrestrial > Soil > Tree plantation... | reverse complement strand
CTCGCACTCGTCCCGGTCGCGACGCCATTGCTCGCGGCCGCGCACGGTCTCGAGCGCCTCCGGGCGCGGAGCCTGATCGGCGGCGCGCTCGCAGTCGTCGGCATCGCGGTCGTGTTGAGCGGCCAGCTCTCGGCGACGCTTCCGCTCGCCTCCGTCGTGGCGCTGCTGCTCGCCGCGGTGGCGGCCGCCGAGTCGGGCGTGGTGATCAAGTACTTCCCGCGCAGCCATCCCGCGGCGACCAACGCGGTCGCGATGGGCGTCGGCGCGGCTGCGCTCGTGGTCATCTCGCGGATCGCGGGCGAGGTCTGGATCGTGCCCGCACAACCGGCGACTGTCATCGCCTACGGGTACATCGTCGTGAGCACGATCGTGTTATTCGCGATGATCCTCTACATCCTCGGCCGGTGGTCGGCGTCTTCGGCCTCGCTCATCTTCCCGATCCAGCCGCTCGTCACCGTCATCGCGGCAGCCATCCTTGCCGGCGAGGGCATCGCGCTTCCCTTCGTCATCGGCGCCGTCATCGTGCTGGGGGGCGTGCTCATCGCGTCGGGCGTTCAACTCCGCTCAGGTGAGCGGCAGCTCGCCGATCAGACCTCGTAGCGATAGAGCCGCCGCACCGCGATCGCGTACGTCACGCGCTCCTGCTTCGACCACACCTCGCGGGTCTGCTTCTCGGCAGCGGTCTCGCCGTCGTAGCGGACCGCGAGATCGTGAATGTCGCGGAGGGCGGCGTCGCCGGTCGCGATGATCCGCGCGGTGCCGTCGAGCCGGACGTACCGGTCGGACTCGCCGACCAGGAGCGACACCCGCGGATCGCGGCCGATGTTCGCGGCCTTCTTCCGCGGCGCGGTCGTGTTGACGATCGGCTCGTCGTCCCGCCGGTCGTACCAGATCACCGTCAGGTGCGTGGAGCCGTCCTCGTTCAGCGTGCCCAGCACCGCGAAGCGAGGCTCATCAAGGAACGCCCGGACGGTGGCGTCCAGCTTCATGGCGGCAACGGTACTTGCCCGGCAGGGATAGCCTCCTGCCGGTGCGTTACGACGTCCACACCCACCATTACCCGCCGACGTACTTCGAGACGATCGAGCGCGCCGGCGGCGACTTCTCGTTCGGCACCGACCCCTCGGGGCAGCGCATCATCCGCTACCGCGGCTCGCGGTTCTTCGGCGTCACGGCCCCGATGACCGATGCGGCCCTGCGCCTCGTGGACATGGATCGCGTGGGCATCGACGTGGCGATCCTCTCCCTTTCGACGCCCAACGTGTTCTTCGCCGAAGGCGCCGCCCAGGAGCCGGTCGCGCGCATGGTCAACGACGCGTACGCCGAGCTGATCGCGGCGCATCCGCAACGGTTCAAGGCGTTCGCCTCCATCCCAATGGACGATCCGGATGCCGCGCTGCGTGAGCTCCATCGTGCGATCGACGTCCTCCGCTTCCAGGGCGTCATCCTGTTGAGCAACATCCGTGGCCGCGAGCTCACCGACCCCGCGTACCGGCCGTTCTTCGAGGAAGCCGATCAGCTGAAGCTCTGCATCCTCCTGCATCCGATGCTGCCCGCGAGCGCCGACGCGTTCCGCGATTTCGTCCTCGGCCCGCTCGTCGGATTCCCGTTCGACACGACGCTCGCGGTCGCCCGAATGTGCTTCACCGGCATGCTCCGCGAGCTCCCGAACATCCGGTGGATCGTCGCGCACGCCGGCGGTGCGCTGCCCTATCTCGCCGAGCGCCTCGACAACGGGTACCGGGACTTCGCCGAGGATCGCGCGAACATCGACGAGCTGCCGAGTACCTACCTCAAGCGCCTCTACTACGACACGGTCACGTTCAGCCCGCACGTCCTCCGGCTGTTGCGCGACTGGGCAGGCGCTTCGCACATGACGATGGGCAGCGACTACCCGCACAAGCTCGGCAACATCACCCGGGCGGTGACCACGATCGATGCCATGGATGTGAGCGGTCCCGAGCGGGACCGGATCTTCAGCGGCACGGCACGCGCGATCATCAACAACCCGTAGCGGTCAGTCGGCGGCGGCGACCTCGTCGCGATGCGCGCGGTAGCGCACGATCTCCGGGATCCAGGCCGCGACCGCGACGACCGAGGCTACGCAGGCCAGCCCGCCGCTCACCACCGACGCCATCGGCGACCAGAGCGCTGCGACCGCGCCCGACTCGAACTGTCCAAGCTGCGGCCCACCGAGCACGAACATGATGTTGATCGAATTCAGCCGGCCGCGGAGGGCGTCGGGCACGATGAGCTGCAGGATCGTGCCGCGGAAGATGGAGCTCACCGTGTCAGCACCGTTCGCGATCGCGAGCAGGACGAGCGCGAGCACGAAGAACCGCTCGTCGAGGACGCCGAACAGCACGATCGAGAGACCCCACACGGCCACAGCGACCAGCACGGCTGCGCCCTGCCGTTGGACGCGCGCGGTCCAGCCGGAAGCGACCGCGGCGACAAGCGCGCCCGCGCCCATCGACGCGTAGAGGAGCCCGAGGCCCTCGGGCCCGACGTGGAACACGCGGTCCGCGTAGTACGGGAACAGCGCGCGGGGCGAGCCGAAGAACGTCGCGAGGAAGTCCAGCGACATCGTCGCCAGCAGGATCCGCGTGACCCCGAGATAGCGAATGCCCTCGACGAGGGCGTGCAGCACGGGCTGCCGGGTGGTCGCGGCGCGTGGCGGCGCGCGGAGCATCCACACGGCGACGAACGCGGCAGCGAAAGAGGCCACGTCGAGCCAGTACGCCCCGGCCAGTCCGAACCGCGCGATGACGATGCCTGCGAGCACCGAGCCGAAGACGAGCGCGAACTGGAAGATCGTCTGGTTGAGCGCCATCGCCGCGCGGATGAGCCGCCGCTCCACGAGCGTCGGCGCGAGCGATGCGCGCGTCGGGTTGTCGAGCGCGGAGAAACACGCGCCGACCGCCGTCAACACGTAGAGGAGTGGCACCGACGCGGCGCCCGCCCCGGTCGCGAGCGCGAGCGCGAGCGATACCCCGGCCAGCCCGACCTGCGTGATGAGCAGGAGCCGCCGACGGTCGACGGCGTCGGCGATCACGCCACCGAACAGCGACAGCACGAGCAGCGGCACCGCCTGGAACACGCCGATCAGGCCGACGGCGAACGATGAGCCAGTCAGCAGGAAGATCTGGTACGGCAGCGCGACCAACCGGAGCTGACTGCCGCTCAACGAGATGAGCTGCCCGATCCACAGCAGCCGGAACGAGCGCGACTCGCGTAGCGGCGCCATGTCGGGAAGGAGGAGCTGACGCCAGCCGGTCACGGCAGGTGAAGCTCGAAGATGATCTCGCCGTCGACGAAGTCGCCCGTCCGGACGAAGCCGAGCTTCTCGTTCACGCGAAGCGATGGCGCGTTGTCCGGGGTCACGCCGGAGATGAACTCGCGGACGCCGTGCTCGCGTGCGGCCCAGTCCATCATCGCCTGGGCGGTCTCGGTCGCGAAGCCGCGGCTGCGATACGCGGGGAAGACCGTGTAACCGGTCTCGGCCGCCCCGGCCCGGGCGAGGTCGTTGACGCCCGGCGGTCCATGGAAGTTCGCATACCCGATCATCGTCCGCTCGGGCTCGCGCAGCACGATCGCGCGCAGCGACCACGGGAGCCAATCAGCATGGTCGGCGATCTGGTCGCGACGGAACCGGACCAGGCCCAGCGCGTCGCCTGGGAACTCATCTGGGATCACGAAGTCGGCAAGCCGGCTGGCGGCGTCGCGATCCGTGGCGATCAGCGCGTCGAGCAGAGCGGGCGGCAGCGAGACCAGGTCGAGGCGTCGCGATCGGATGGCGTCGATGATCGAACGTTAGGACTTCCGAGCGATGAGCCCGCGCACCTCCTCGTCCGATACGGATGCGAAGTCCTCGTAGTACATCCCGACGGCGCGAAAGCTGTCGTACTCACCGAGGCACACGACCAGATCGACCTCGTGCCGGAGCTCGTCCGCGGTCTGCGCCGCGCAGACCGGGACGGCGACGATCAGGCGCGCGGGCTCCTCTCGGCGGATCGAGCGCGCCGCGGCGGTGGCCGTGGCGCCCGTCGCGAGGCCGTCGTCGACGATGACGGCAGTGCGACCGCGCACCGGCACCGGTGCGCTGCCACCGCGATATCCATCGGCGAGCTCGGGGAGCTTGGCGGACTCGCGCGTCGAAGCCTCGTCGATCTGGGTCTGGGTGATGCCGGCCGCGGCGACGACGTCGTCGCGCAGCGCCACGATCCCCGGCGCCACCGCGCCGAAGGCGAGCTCCGGCTGTCGCGGAACGCCGAGCTTCCGCGCGACGAGCACGTCGAGCGGAGCGCCCAGCTGTTCGGCCACCTCAGCCGCGACGACGACCCCGCCGCGCGGCAGACCGAGGATGACCGGATCCTCGAGCTGCTGCTCCTGCAGCCGGCGACCGAGGGCCCGGCCGGCCTCGGCACGATCGCGGAACATCATGCGTTCGGGTGGCCGCACGTGTCATACCCGGTACGTATCGGCCGCGGTGGCACCGGCCGTGCTTCGGTCCAGAGGGACAACCGCACGAAGGAGAGCCTAAACATGGCGAGTATCAAGAAGAGCATCGACGTCGCGGTGCCGGTCCGCACCGCGTATGACCAGTGGACCCAGTTCGAAGAGTTCCCGCGATTCATGGACGGTGTCGAAGAGGTCCAGCAGCTGGACGACAAGCGCCTCCACTGGAAGGCCACGGTCGGTGGCAAGCTCGAGGAATGGGACGCTGAGATCTTCGAGCAACGTCCCGACGAGATCATCTCGTGGCGCAGCACCACCGGAGCGAAGAACGCTGGCACCGTGACATTCCAGCCAGGCGAGAAGGGCGCGGTCGTCAGCATGCTGCTCGAGTACGAGCCCGAGGGCGCGGTCGAGAAGACCGGCGACGCGCTCGGTTTCGTGGACCGTCAGGTCAAGAGCTCCCTGGACCGGTTCAAGAAGTTCATCGAGTCGCGCCGCACCGAGACCGGAGCATGGCGCGGGACCATCGAGGGCGGCAAGGTCGAGGAGCGCTCGGAGCGCACGGTCTAGTTCGCTCGGCCGGGACCGGCCTCGACCGGTCCCGGCCGAGCTTCATTCAATAGGGATCGATCCGGCGATCGAGGTTCATCCACAGCGCGCGGGAGTAGCGAAGGCAGAGCGGCGCGAGCGGCAGGAACGCGAGCCCCGACACGAGCAGCACCCACTCCAGTGGCCAACGGGTGATCGCGAGGACGGCGAAGAACAGCAGCCCGACGAGCACGACCGCGAGGCCGTAGCTGATCGCCATGGCGCCGACGAAATAGCCGTGCTCGCGCTCGTAGACCAAGCCGCACACCGGGCAACGCTCGGGCATGTCGAGGACTCCCGTGAAGAGCTTGCCTTGACGGCAGCGTGGGCAGCGAAGGAAAAGGATGCTGCGGAGCATCAGCCCCGCCCCGTCGCTCCGAACAGTCCGAGGAACGTGGCCTCGGCGACGCAGACGTTCTCGAACTCCGCAAGATGCAGGCTCTCGTTCTCCGAGTGCGCGTTCGATTCGGGATCCTCCACACCGGTGACCAGCAGCGCCGCACCCGGGAACGTGCGCGCGAAATCGAACAGGAACGGGATGCTGCCGCCCTGGCCGATGTCGATCGCCGGCCGGCCCCACGCCGCGCCGAGCGCGTCCTTGAGCGCGGCATAGGCGGGCCCGCTCGTCGTGCCGGTGAACGCCTCGCCCGTCGACCCCCGCTTGATCTTCAGCTCGGCACCCCAGGGCGCATGTGACTCGAGATGCTTCACAAGCGCATCCTGAGCGGCCTTCGCGTCCTGACCGGGCGGCACGCGCATCGAGAGCTGCGCGGTCGCGACCGGCCAGAGCGTGTTGGACGACTCCTTCACCGACGTCGCGTCGAGTCCGATGATCGACACGGTGGGTTTGCTCCACAGGCGGGACGTGATCGATCCATCGCCGATGAGCGTCACCGACGGCCGCGTGCCGACCCACTGTCGCAGCTCGTCCTCCTTCAGATCCAACGGATCCGCGTCGCCGGTCTTCAGTCCGGCCACGGCGACGCGACCGAGATCGTCGTGCAGCGACGCGAGCAGCCGGGACATCGCCATGAGCGCGTCGGGGACGGCACCGCCGAAGCCGCCGCTGTGCACGGCGTGATCGCTCACCCGTACCTCGACCGTGACGAGCGCGTTGCCCCGCAAGGTCGTCGTGATCGCGGGTTGGCCGATCCTCCAGTTCGCCGAGTCGGCGATGATCACCGCGTCGCAGACGAGCGTGTCCTTCTCGGCCTTCAGGAAGTCCATGAGGTGCGCGGAGCCCGATTCTTCCTCACCCTCGATGAACAGCGCAACGCCACAGGGCGGCTTGCCACCGAACGCGCGCAACGCGGCGAGGTGCGCGGCGATGCCGGCCTTGTCGTCGGCGACGCCGCGGCCGTACAAGCGGCCGTCGCGCTCGGTCGGCGCGAAGGGATCGGTCTTCCACCGGTCGCGCGGTCCTGGCGGCTGCACGTCGTGGTGCGCGTAGAGCAGGACCGTCGGCGACCCGGCCGGGCCGGCGATCCGCCCGACGACCGCGGGGTGCGCGCCGTCCTTCTCGATCACGCGGGCGTGCATGCCGGCAGCGGTGAAGAGATCGGCGGTCAGCTTCGCCGTCTCCCGGACCGGTGCGGCGTCGTAGCCCGCCGCGCTCATCGATGGCACGCGCGCGAGGCGCTCGAGGCCGGAGCGGACGTCGGCCATGGAGGCGCGGACCTTGGGACGGAGCTCCCTAGCGAGCTCTGCGGCGTTCACGGCTCGCGCAGTTTACGTCCGATAATCCCGCGCGCTCACCGGCGAGACGAGCAACCGCGGGTGCCGCAGCAGCGAGGGCTTCGCACCGATCCGCGAGGCGATGTCGTCGAGGTACGGCAGGAGGTCCACTCGCATCTGATCGTCGCCGAGCGCTTGCGCCCGCCGGATGCGGGTTCCGATCTCCGCGCGCATGGCGTCCGCCGGCGGCAGCGACGCGCGATCGGTGAAGACCGCGGCGACCCAGCGCGCCTGCAGCTCCACCACCGGGAACACCGGCCCCGAGACCCGGGTCATGCCGACGAACGCGAGCTCCGGCACGCCCGGAGGGAAGACCAGTCGATAGAGCGCGAGCCTGCCATCGACTGTCGCGGGGATCCCGGCCGGCAGGAACGGGAACTCGTGCGCGTAGCCGGTGGCGAGGACGATCGCGTCCGCACGAGTGCGCGTGCCATCCGAGAAGAGCGCGCCCGTGTCGTCGAGCGCGACGAGCGCCGGGCGCATGACGACCCGGCCGCGCGCGAGCTCGTCCAGGAGCTCGGAGCCGGGAGTGGTCTTCCGGCTGACGCGTGCAAGCCCGAGACCGCGCTTGCGGTACTCGTCGCGCAGGACGCGGCCCGCACGCCAGCGCCAGATCCGCGCCGGGAGCATGCCGGCGAGTCGGGTCGACCGGTGATCGAATGGACGTCCGCCGCGATACCGCGGAGTGAAGGTCGGAACGTCGCGCACCGCGACGGTCACCGATCGAGCGACGGCGGCGAGCTCGACCGCGATGTCGGCACCGCTCGACCCGGCACCGGCGACCACGACGTCCTGTCCCGCGAAGGGCGTGGGGTCGCGGTAGTCGCCCGAGTGCACGATCGTGCCGCGGAATCGCTCGCGGTCGCGGAGCGGCGGCTCGAGCTCGCGCGCGAAGAGTCCCGTCGCGACGACGACGGCGTCGAATCGCTCCCCATCGACATCCCAGCCCCCGGGGACCGGCCGCACCGCGCGAACGGCGGCGCCGAAGCGGATCATCGCGCGGACGCCGGTCACGTCGGCGTACCGCTCGAGGTACGCGAGCACCTGGTCGCGGTATGGGTGATCCGGCAGTGCCGCATCGAACGCGAGATCCGAGAACGCCGTCTTCTGCTTCGACGTATTCGTGCGCAGTGACGGGTAGGCCAGACCGGTATCCGGGCGCCAGAGTCCGCCGACCGCGCCGGCCCGCTCGAAGACCACCGGCTCGAGGCCCGCGTCGCCGAGCCATCGGGCGCTGGCGAGGCCGGCAGCGCCGGCACCGATCACCGCGACGCGCTTGATCGCCACGGGTCGAGTATCGGCCGCACACTGGAGGAGTGACCGATCTCGATCGGGAAGCCACCCTCCGGCTCCTCGAGCACGGCGAGCTCACGGTCGAAGGCCGCATCGTCACGGCGTCGAATGCGTCCTTCCTCGGGCAGGTGCGCCACGGCACCGCGGTCGCGGCCTGCGTGTACAAGCCGGTCCGCGGCGAGCGGCCGCTGGAGGACTTCCCGGACGGCACCCTCTGGAAGCGCGAACGCGCCGCATACCTCGTCTCCGAGGCGACCGGCTGGGACATCGTGCCGCCCACGGTGACGCGCGACGACGGCCCGTTCGGCGAGGGAATGACCCAGCTCTGGATCGACGTCGACGAGCAGGTCGACGTGTGGAATATGGTGAATGAGCCCGACGAGCGCCTGCGGCGCATCGCCCTGTTCGACGCCGCGGTGAACAACGCCGATCGGAAGGGCGGCCACCTGCTTCCCGCGCCCGGCGGGCACCTCTACGGCGTCGATCACGGGATCTGCTTCGCCGCGGAGCCGAAGCTCCGGACGATCCTGTGGGACTGGCGCGGCGATCCGATCGCGCCCGATGAGCTCGAGGTGCTCCGATCGCTCCGCGCGAAGCTGGACGGCCCGTTGTGCGAGCAGCTCAAGCGGTTGATCGCGCCGGCCGAGCTGCGCGCACTGAACGCGCGCATCGAACGGCTGCTCCGCACCAAGGTGTTCCCCCAACCCGACCCCTACCGGATGGCGGTGCCCTGGCCGCCTTTTTGAACCCTGAGAGCTGCGCTGGCTTCGCCTGCTCCGCTCTCGGGGGCCCTCTGTGCTGCGGTCGCGCGTCGGAGCGCGGCTGGGCAAAGCCCAGCCGTCGCCTGGGAGTTTCTAGGCGGCGATCTCCTCGCGCAGGAGCTCGCGGACGCGAGTGACGAGCAGCTCGATGTCGAAGGGCTTGGCGATCACCTCGCGCGGAGCGTTGCCCGGCATCGTGTCGCGCGCAAGCTCGGGGTTCGCGGTCACGAAGAGCACAGCGATCCCGGCGAGTGCCGGGTGATTGCGCACGACGTCGTAGACGTCGATGCCGCTCGCGCCTGGCATCTGCACGTCCAGGAGGAGCAGCCGCGCGCCCGAGCTGATGACGGCATCGATCACGAGCGCGCCGTTCGAGACGACGACCGGGTCAGCCACGCCGTCGGCGCGGAGGGCTTCCACCAGGATGTGGGCGATGTCCTCGTCGTCCTCGGCGACCACGACGGCCGGGCATGCGGCGTTGGCGGTCATTCGGGCATCCTCTTCGGGTGAGCGAGCCGCGGTTCGGCCTCGACTTCGGCACGTCGAACAGCGCTGTCGCGATGTCCGACGGCGAAGGCGTGCGCCTGCTGCCGATCGATCCGATCGGCGGGGACACCCTGCCAAGCGTGCTCTACGTCCGCCGCGACGGCACGGCCCAGATCGGTCATCCGGCGATCCAGTCATTCCTGGCTGACAACCGCGCACGCGGTCCGGTGAAGCGCGAGTTCAAGCTGCTTGGGATCACGATGGCTTCGAGCAATCCGCGGCAGAAGACCGTGGAGGCCCACATCCTCGCGGACACCTCATCTCCCGGTCGCTTCTTCCAGTCGCTGAAGACGTTCCTGGGCGATCCGCTCCTCGGCCACACGAACGTGTTCGGTGACGAGCGCGGCCTCGAAGACCTGATCGCGATGATCCTGTCCGGGATCTTCGAGCGCGTCGAGCAGCTCACCGGGACACGGCCGACGTCAGCGACCGTCGGCCGGCCGGTCGAATTCGTGGGCGGAAGGGAGGTCGAAGAGCGGGCACGGACCAGGCTTGAGCAAGCAGCGCGCCTAGCCGGCTTGCAGGAGGTCCGATTCGTCGAAGAGCCCGTCGCTGCTGCGCGAGCGGCCGATGTGCCCGCGGGTCTCGCACTCGTCTTCGATTTCGGTGGAGGCACCCTCGACCTCTGTGTAACGCGCCGTCACAAAGGGGCCATCGATGTTCTCGGGACCGCCGGCGTCGACGTCGCCGGCGATCGCTTCACCCAGCTGCTCATCGACCAGCTCGTCGCGCCGCATCTCGGCGCCGAGAAGCGCTGGGGACCGAAGGGGCTCATCCTCCCGCGGTTCATCACGAACGCGATCGGCGATTGGCGCGCCCTATCGGCGCTCAACGAGAAGCCGATCCTCGAGGCGCTCGACGACCTGCAGTCCCTCGGCGCACCCAAGCGCGAGCTCGCTGCGCTACGCAGCGCGATCGAGCTTCAGCTCGGCTACGAGATCTTCGCCGCCGTCGACGCGACGAAGATCGAGCTCTCCTCGACCCAGCTCGCGCTCTTCAGCTTCCACCGCGGCGCGGTCGACATCGACCACCAGGCATCGCGCCGCGCGTTCGAAGTCGCGATCGCGCCGCTCTTCGCGCGCATCGACGCGGCGCTGACGCAAGTGCTCGAGCGCAGTGGTGTCAAGGCAGAGCAGATCATCGAGATCGTCTGCACCGGAGGATCCTCAGCGATCCCGGCAGCGCGCTCGCTGCTTCGGAAGCGCTTCGCACATGCGGAGCTGCGAGACGCCGCCGCACATACGGCGGTCGCCGCCGGGCTCGCGCGGGCTTAGGCCGCGGGCGCCTGCGCGCCGTTCGGCTCGTACGAGGCGCACAGCATCCCGAAGTAGGTCGGGGCCTCGTAGCTCAGGAACTCGCCACGCCAGGTCGCATCGAGGGCTCCGTGCAGCATCAGCATCTGCCAGTAGCTGTCGGCCTTCGCGTCGATCGGCAGCTTCGGGTCCATTCGCATGAGCCCAGCGAGGTCGTCGCGCTTGATCAGGTCGACCACGGCGTCGTCGAACTCCTTGCTCTTCGGGGTATAGCCGTACGGGCCGTCGGCATCGTGCGCGTGGCCGTGGTCGCAGCTCGCGATCAGCGCGACTCGCTTGGCTGACGCGGCGGCGGCTTTCGCGATGCCGCGGCCGGCGGCCACATGACGCTCGTACGGAAGATCGCGGGCGGGAGCGACGACGACCGTTCGGACGGGCGGATCGGCGCGGCCGCCCATGAACCAGAGCGGCACGAGCACCGCCCAGTCCATCGGGAAGCTCGCGGCGGTCGCATCGTTCGCGCCGTAGCTCACGCCCGCGACGGGGATGCCCTCCGCAGCGATCGCGTCGCGGATCGCGAGCGCGAACGGGCGGTCCACGCCGAGCCGAAGCCGCACATCGGGATGCCCTTCGAGCCCGCCGGACACGTTCCCCGCGGTGATCACGGCCATGGCCCCATCAACGTGCACGTTGTGCGGCGTGAGAACGATCGCGACCTCGGGCTTCGCCCGGTCGAACCGCCGGCCGAGCTCCTCCATGCCACGCCGGGTGACGGCCGCGAGATCGCGTTCGTCCGGCCCGCACGCTTCGGCGATCGCGATCCCGCCGTGCGGGGCGATGCAGCCGAACACCAGTCCCATGTCGGGAGACTAGCCGGGTCTCGCGGGCTAGCGGACCCGGCGCACCTCGAGCTTGCCGTCGGCGCGGCGCACCTCGTACGACGGCTGATCGAACGTGGCGGGGCCGACCACGACGCTGCCATCGGCGAGCTTGAACCGCGAGCCGTGGCAGCCGCACTCGATCGTGTCGCCGACGATCTTGCCCTCGGACAGCGAGCAGCCGGCATGCGCGCAGGTGTCGTGCAGCGCCTGGATCTTGTCGCCGAGGCGGACCAGCACCAGGGTCTGCGCGCCGGCCTTCGCCTTCGTCGGCTGGCGGTCCGGTACCTCGGTCAGGTCGAGTGCCGCCCACTTCGCCCCGCCCGTTCGCCAGGCGTGGCGATCGACCATGTTGCCGAACGTGAAGACCAGGTCACCTCCGATGTACGCGCCCAGCACGATGAAGAGATAACCGGCGGCCGCGAGAAGGGTCGACTGGAACGGAGTGCCCGGCGCATAGCCGAAGCGGACCACGAGCGAGAAGATGTAGAAGACGAGCGCGACGAGCATGAGCGTCGCGTGCACTCCGCCGTACTGCCGCGGCTTGCCGTCGGTCTCGCTGAGATCGACGAACCCGGCGAGCGCGGCGAGGATCAGTCCGGCGGTTCCGAGGAGCGTCGCCCAGTTCGCGCCGTCGTAGATACCCAGAAGGTCGAGGATGAGCGCGATCGTGAGACCTCCGATCGGCACGTCCGTGAGCAGCGGGTGGAGCGGATGGCCCAGCCAGGTGCCGTGGAGGAAGCTGCGGAGCCATTTCGGCCGGAAGACCGCCCGCTCGACCGTCGAATAGAGATCGGCGATCCCGGCGCCCCAGCCCCATTTGTCCAGCAGGTTCCGGTTGACGAAACGCCTGATCATTCCAGCCTCCCGAGCCGTCGCGCGAGCGCATGATGCGTCATCCTGCGTACGTGCAGGTGGCTGGCCGGGACGTGACCGTCACGAACCGGGAGAAGGTGTTCTTCCCGAAGCGTGGCCTCACGAAGGGCGACCTCGTCGACTACTACGTGTCCGTCGCGCCGGCCGTGCTGCCCCACGTACGGCAACGCGTCATGCAGATGCTCCGCTACCCGAACGGCGTCGACGGCCACTTCTTCTATCAGAAGCGCGTCCCCGTGCCGCACCCCGACTGGCTCGAGACCTACCTCATCGAATTCCCAAGCGGCCGGACTGCCGACTTTCCGGTCGTGAACGACGCGGCTGCGCTCGCATGGATCGCGAACCTCGGTTGCATCGACCTGCACACCTGGTCGTCGCGCATCGGTGACGTCGAGCGCCCGGATTACCTGCTCATCGATCTCGATCCGCGCGGCGGCGACCCCTGGTCGCACGTCCGGAGGATCGCGCTCGTGGTGAAGGATGTGATGGACGAGCTGGGGCTCGCAAGCTGGCCGAAGACGTCAGGCTCGACCGGGATCCACATCCTCGCTCCGATCATCCCGGAGCTTCCGTTCCCCGAGGTGCGCCGGTTCGCGAAAGCCTTCGCGCAGGAGGTCGAGCGCCGGGTGCCCGACATCGCGACCACGACCTGGAAGGTCGCCGACCGCACCGGCGTGTTCGTGGACTTCGGCCAGAACGCGCGCGATCGGACGATCGCGTCGGCGTACTCGATCCGTCCGACGCAGGATGCCCGCGCGTCGGCACCGCTGCGCTGGGACGAGGTGGCCGATGTCGAAGCCGCCGACTTCACGCTCGAGACGATGGCCGCCCGGATCGCGAAGGTCGGCGATCTCATGGCCGGGATGTGGAGCTCGCCGGCAAGCCTTGTCCCGCTGTTCGAGCGGCTCAAGCTGAAGCCCGCGCAGCTAGAGGGCTAGCAGACCCCTTCGATCGCGCTGATCACGTGATCGATGTCGAATGGCTTGGCGACGAATCCGGCCGCACAGAGCCGCTTGGCCTCTTTATCGAGCCCGCCCGCGGCAGACAGGAGGACGACCGGCGTCTTGTCACCTGCCCGCTGCTGCTCCGCGCAGAACGCCCAGCCATCCATCACCGGCATCATCAGATCGAGCAGCACGACGCACGGCTTCCACCGGCCGAGGATCTCGAGCGCTTCCTGCCCATTGGCCGCGGTCTCGACGGTAAAACCCTCATCGTCCAGCGCGGTCTGCAACGTATCGCGGATCACCTCCTGGTCATCGACGACCAGGACGTTCGCTCTGTGTCCACTCACCGCGCCGAAGCCTACGCCCTACGGGGCCGGCCGACCTACGGTCGAGGGAGCGAACCGCGAGCCTCGAGCAGACCTGAGATCGTCGGATCGCCCGCTTGGCGCGCCGGACGGACCTGTTCCCAGGTGCACTGTCTTGGATCCTTGTCCGGACGGAAGCGGAGGAAACGCGTGCCGTGACGGAAACGGTGGGCCTCCATCTTGTCGTAGCGCACCTCGCACACGATCTCCGGACGGACCTCGACCCACTCGAGGTCCTTCCCTTGCGACCACCGGCTCTCGCCTCCGGGCATCCGGCCCTCGCCCAGGTGGCCGGTCTCGACCAGCGGCGGAAGTCGCTTCTGCAGATCCTTTTGCAGGTCGCCCGAGATGCCCGAGGTATGGCCGACGAAGTCGAGGGTGCCGTCCTCCCCGTACAGACCGAGCAGCAGGCTCGCGACCCGCGAGCCGTTCTTCCGATACCCGACGATCACGCAGTCGGCCGTCTTGTGGTGCTTCACCTTCACGACGGCCTCGCGCGACCCGGGCTTGTACGCGAGATCCGCGCGCTTACAGACGACCCCGTCGAGCCCGATCATCTCGAGCCGCTCGAGCCAGCGCTCCGCGAGCGCTCGGTCCTTCGTCTGCGGCGACAGGGTGAACGCGGTGGCGCGCTTCTCGAGCTCGACGCGCCGCTCGGCGAGCGGCCGCTCGTGGATCGCCTCGCCGTCCCACAAGAGGATGTCGAACGCGATGAACGTGGAGGGTGTCTCCTTCGACAGCTTGCGGACCCGCGACTCGGCGGGGTGCAGGCGCATCTGCATCGCGTCGAAGTCGAGGGCACCGTCTCGCTCGATGACGATCTCGCCATCGAGCGCGGAGTGCGGCGGCAGCCGTTCGCCGATGACCCGGAGCTCGGGAAAATACCGAAGCAGCGGGCGACCGTTCCGGCTCCAGACCGCGATCTCGCCACCGTCGTTCTCGAGCACGCCGCGGAAGCCGTCCCACTTCGGCTCGTACCGCCAGCGCTCGCCGGTCGGCAGGCCGTCGACGAGCTCGGCCTCCATCGGAGGGAACGGGACGTTTGGACCGGGGGCCTGCACCATGGCGGTCAGGCGAGTCTAGGAAGGTCTAGCGGCCCTTGGTCTTCGCGTTGTCCATCATGCTGAGGTCCTCGGGATGCGGCACGTTGGGCTCGGGCCGGTCGCTGTCCTTCACCCGGCCTTTGTCCGCGACGATCCCCTCCTGCTGCTCGGTGACGCGCTCGGCCTCGAGGTCGGGCTTTCCGAAGTTCTCGGTCTTTGGCTTGTCTTTCATGGTCCCAGCCGGCGCACGGGCCGTGCCACGCCCTCGGGGCACGGGATTTGCGTCGCTTTCAGGCATGAACGACGGCAAGACCCCCCACAACCAGGACGGCCAGCAGCCAACGCGCAGCGCGAAGGAGACCGAGGAGCGCCTCGAGGAGAAGGAGCACGAGGACCACGGTCAGGCGAACAAGGATCGCATCGAGGCGAAGATCTCGACCCTGAAGGACTAGCGCTCCCGCTCGTCCCAGCGGCACTCGCGCGGTGACTTGTCCCGACGCAACCCAAGGAATACCGGTTGCCGCAGCTTGCCGTCGGCGGTCCACTCCGCGAACGCGATCTGGGCGACGAGCCTCGGCTTGACCCACGTCGCATCCTTCATCCGCGGCGCATCGACGAACGGCGATGCGTCGGCGCGGATCGGGGCCAGGCGCGTCGCAAGGTCGTCGAGCGACTCGGCGGTGTACCCGCTCCCGACCTTGCCCGTGTACCGGAGACCCCGTCCGTCGTAGAGGCCGACCAGCAGCGCGCCGAGGTGCGCGCGCGAGCCGGCCGGGGCGGTGAACCCGCCGACCACGAACTCGGATTGCTTGCGTACCTTGACCTTGAGCCACGAGTGCGAGCGCACGCCCGGTTCGTAGAGCGACGATGAGTCCTTGGCGATGATGCCCTCCCAGCCTTTCTTCTGCGCCGTGGCGTACGCGGACGTCCCGCTCTTCCCCATGCGCCGCGAGAGGCGCAGCGCGCGCCCGCCGTCGACCAGCGCTTCGAGGGCCGCCCGCCGCTCGTGCAACGGTCGTCGCATGAGCGGCACGCCGTCCTGCTCGAGGAGATCGAAGACCGCGTACTCGGAGCGGCCGCCGGTGCCGCGACGCTGGAGCAGCTGGAATCGCGACACGCCTTTCGAGTCGAAGACCACGAGCTCGCCGTCGAGGACCAGGTCGCCCCCGGGAAGCGCGGCGACGGCCGATGCGATGTCCGGGAAGCCCGCGGTCAGGTCGAGCTCGTTGCGAGACAGGAGGCGGACCCTCTTGTCCGTGCGGTACGCGAGCGCGCGGATGCCGTCGTACTTCTCTTCGAAGACCCAGCCCGGACCCGTCGGGATCTCGGTCGACAGCGTCGCGAGCATCGGGCGGATCAGCTTCATGGGTCGCCGGTCGCGGCCTTCGCCACGTTGCCGCCGCCATCGCGCGCGATGCCCGCGAGCAGCCGGCGCGTCGTGACCGAACGCGGCTTCTCGGTCGTGATGTCGACGGTCTTCGACGCGGCCGCGTCCGTGCGCTTCATGAGCAGCCACTTCCGGCCGCCGGTGCGAACGAGGACCCAGCTGCCATGGAGCTTCTTGCCATCGAGCGAGAACCGCAGCTCCCCGGCGCGCAGGGCCTTGCCCACGTCGTCGACGTCCGCTTCGTACGTTCCGTTGTCCCACAGCATGACCGTGCCGCCGCCGTACTCGCCTTCGGGGATCACGCCCTCGAACGTCCCGTACTCGACCGGGTGGTCCTCGACCTCCATCGCGAGCCGCTTGTCGGCCGGGTTCAGCGACGGGCCCTTCGGGACCGCCCACGACTTGAGGACGCCGTCGGCCTCGAGGCGGAAGTCGTAGTGGAGCGCGGAGGCGCGGTGCTTCTGGATCACGAACCGATGCTTCGAACGTGCGGCGATCTTCCCGGGCGGCTCCGGCGTCCGGTCGAAGCGGCGTTTCCTGGCGTAGTCCTTGAGCGGGCTCACGCACCACATCCTGCAACGTGCTTGCCGGGTCGGGACTACATCGCGAGCTGCAGCTGGGCGGGCTGGCTGAACCGCTGGGGCTCGTCGCGGAACCGGAGGCCGGCGGTCGCCCGTTCGATCCGCGCCTCGACGGCTCGGAGGTAGGTTGCATCGAGCGTCGTGCCGTCGCCGTAGCGATCGCGGTACCGCGGCAGCAGCTCGGGGAACTGGGCCGCGACGAACGTGTAGAAGACGTCCTTCGTCCCCGGGTCGAGCTTCAGCGGCCGTGAGCCGAACGCGACCGCGCCTGCCGCATGAGCCGCCTCGGCCACGGCGCGCATCGCCGGCTCGGAGTCGGTGATGCCCGGGATCACCGGCGCGAGCAGCACGCCCGAGCGGAGGCCCGCGGCGCGCATCCGGCGAATGGCCTCGAGACGTTTCGCGGGCGGTGGCGCCTTCGGCTCCAGCTCGCGGGCGAGGGTCGCGTCCACCGTCGTGATGCTGGACCAGATGCGCAGCTCGACACGCCTCGCGATGGCGGTGAGCAGATCGAGGTCGCGCACGATCATCGTGCCCTTCGTGATGATCGACAGCGGCATCGGCCGGCGGGCCAGCGCTTCGAGCGTGCGCCGGGTGATCCGATAGCCGCCCTCGCAGGGCTGGTACGGGTCGGTGGCGGTACCCAGGGCCACCGAGCCGTCGTGCGGCCTGCGCAGCTCGTGCTCGAGGACGGCGGCGAAGTTCGTCTTGACCTCGATCACGCGATCGAAGCCCGCGCCGGGGTCGCGATCCATGCGGCGGAAGTAGTCCCGCGCATAGCAGTACGGGCAACCATGCATGCAGCCCCGATACGGATTCAGGCTCCACTGGAACGGCATGCCCTGGACCCGGGTGAGCGCCGACTTGCATTCGGACTGGATGAACCGGACCGATCCCACCACCAGAACAGATGTTCTATCATGGATCGGCGCGCTGCGAAGCTCGGCGATGACGGCTGGAGCTGGCGAGTCGCTTCGCCGGAGGGCTTTCTCGTGCAGCCCGATCCGGGATGGCGTTAGGGGGCCGCGGGGGCGATGAAGACGCGGTCCTTGCCGTGCCGCTTCGCGTCGTACAGAGCCGCGTCGGCGCTCCGGAAGAGCGAGTCCTCGTCCGACGCGGAGCGCGGGTAGCCCGCGACCCCGATCGAAACGGTGCCGCTCACGTGCGCGCCGTCGCTTGCGACCACGCGAGC
>Ga0075425_100002664_pt1 | contig 17919 bp, 11 predicted proteins | sample SoiMethybrSBSTD4_FD_75300 | JGI IMG/M metagenome (GOLD analysis project Ga0075425, IMG submission 75300) | Bulk soil microbial communities from a Populus tree surrounding site in Tennessee, USA - Soil MetaG P. TD hybrid SBSTD4 | ecosystem: Environmental > Terrestrial > Soil > Tree plantation... | reverse complement strand
CGGTTTTTCCACTTTAAGAAATCAGTGATCGATTGCGGTTCGATCCGGACTTCCACACGGCGCAAGCTGGCGAGCAGAAGATTCAATTCGCGGCGGAAGCCATGGGCGGAGCGCAGGTCCTTTTCGGAGGCATGAACGCGGGCTGCCTAAATTATTGGGCGTATCGAGAGGCAAGTCAAACGTGCGCTGGAATCGGCTGGCATTTTAAACGCTATGGCGATTTTTCGCCCACAACCGCTTAACTGAGGAACCTTCCAGCTACAATGCTGCCTAGCCACGAGGTTTACGCGATGCGTTCCTACGCTTTCATTGCAATTCTTCTTCTCAGCGCAGTTGAAGCCAAGTCTGAAACCGAAGGCGCACCCGGCTTTCTATCGGCAGCCCTTGCTAAATATGCGAATGCTTCCAGCTACCACATCGAAGGCACACGCGAGTCGAATTCAAGTGACGACGTTCAGCGGCGATGGGAGCAGGAGACATTCACGTTAGCGAGAGCGTCGGCTACTCGGTATCACTATGACGTTAAAATCCCGGACCGCTGGAATATGCTCATCGCAGATGGGACGACAGAGTGGGAATATCAGCCATGGCGGAACGAATACGCACGTCGTTCGATTCCAACTACGGAGCCAAAGCCTGATTCCCCTGATGATGTGATTCGATACGTCACAGAACACCAGGCACGGTCTTACTTTGCAGAGCTTCAGCGAGGTATCGAGATAAAGACCGCAGAATTTCTCAATCCGGAAACTCTCAGCATTGCCGGACAGCAAATACCTTGTTATGTAGTGCACGTTCGGTTCACGAGTGCGGAATCCGCCGACCCCGGTTCTGGAACTACCTTTTGGATCGAAAAAGAACGGCAAGTGGTTCGCAGGTTAAGTTCTGTTTCGACCTTTAGCCCGTCCGTGGTTACACCGCTACGTAAAGTGCACATGATCGATACGACTACCTACAAAATTGTCGACTTGGGCGGGCAACCACCGGCTACACTCTTCACTTTTGATGTGCCCCGAGGGGCCAATCAGGTTTCTCGGCTATTCTTGGACGACCGCTCAATTGATCTCACGGGTTTTCCTGCGCCGCCATTAAATTTGAAAACCCTTGATGGAGAAAATTTCGATCCCAACTCTCTGAAAGGTCGGACAGTGCTCGTAGATTTTTGGGCGTCGTGGTGCATACCCTGCGTTCAGCAAATGAGAGGATTGGCAAAGCTAGCGCAGCGCTCCGGCAAAAAGGGACTAATGGTCGTGGGTGTTAACTGGGGAGATGAAGACCGGACCGCCGCTAGGGAATTTCTTCACAAGAACAACTACGATTGGATCAATCTTCATGCTGACGAAGAGACCTCAAGTGCATGGCTGCTCCATGGCGTGCCCCTTGTTGCCATCATCGATCCTGAAGGCAAGATTGCTTACTACCACACGGGCTATGAACAGCCACAGGAGGTCGCAATAGCTGAGGTTTTGCGAAACATCAATCCGACACTCAACGCAGGTGCAGAACTCTGCGACTGGCGCGAACCAGATTAGCGCTTGTTGCTTGAGAACAGGCGACCACACTCAAAACAACAGGGAGTTCGAGGGCGAGGGGACTTCACTCAATCGCCATCAACTGACTCCAGAAAGCAGTTCCCTTCTTCGTGAACCGACAGAATGCCTTCAGGAAGAGTTCCGCGATTATATTCAGCCATGCGGTTCTTCCACTTCAGGAAGTCGGTGATGGATTGCGGTTCAATCCGGACCTCCACGCGGCGCAGGCTGGCGAGCAGAAGATTCATCTCGCGGCGAAAGCCACGGGCGGAGCGCAGGTCCTTCTCGGAGGGATGCGCCATCTGAATCTTGCCGCCATGGAGCTCCAGCAACCCCCAGCCGGGGGGCAGTTCTCCCGGATCGACCAATCCGGCGGGAACAAGGTAGTAGCGCTCGCATCCCATGGCGACTTTCGGATTCTGCCGGAAGGGCTTTTCACGATCGGCGAGGAAATCAGCCCGTGAAATTTTGCATTCCACCACCACCGAATGGCAGGCCCGCTTCCAGCCGATGGCGTCAGGAGTCTCGCCGCTCGAGCAACTTTGTTCAGACAGCACTACACCGCATCTGTAGCGTCGCAGCCAGGCGACTGCTTTTGCAACCAGCTTCTCGTGCTTTATCAAGGCATGCGTCATCAAGATATAGATTGGCCAGATATAGATTGGCGCTTGGAGGGAAGAATGGAGAAGTATCTATCAAGTTGCCCGTATCCCACTTCTCTCAACAGCAAGAAGAAGTGGGGCAGCCACTCCGAACATCGGTGAAAAAGAACACCCTTCGACATCCGTCCACAAAACCCGCTATTGAAACGAATGAATACGGCGTGATATCACTTCTGAAGCTGATTGCAGGTGGCAGAGCCTAGCTCTTTACCAGCATTGCAGAATCTTCCAACTAAAGGAAACCGATGACGCATCGTCGCGCAGCATTTTTCCTGTCACTCTGTTCCATTCTTTTGCCTGTTGCCGGAGCCCAAACCAAGCCGCACATGCAGGCACAATCGTCCACGGAAGATGTTGTTCAGCTGCACGATGGCTGGTCGCTGCAATCGTCGTGCAAGGTGGATAAAAAGGGCGAACTCATTTCGACGGCGAAATTCTCGCCGACGGGATGGTATACGGTTTCTGTGCCGACGACTGTGGTTGCCGCGCTGGTGAAGAACAAGGTTTATCCCGATCCGGATTACGGGATGAATCTGCGGAATTTCCCCGGGATGAATTACCCGATCGGCGGAAATTTTTCGAATGTCCCCATGCGGCAGGACAGTCCGTTCCTCATTCCCTGGTGGTATCGAAAAACTTTCACTTTGCCTGCGAGCTACAAGGGAAAGACCCTTTGGCTGGATTTCGGCGGCATCAACTACCGCGCCAACATTTTTCTCAACGGCAAGCAGATTGGCGACTACGACCACATTGCCGGCGCGTGGCGCACTTATGAGTTGAACATCACCGACGCTGCTCTTCCCGGCCAGTCGAATGTTCTGGCGGTCGAAGTTTTTTCACCGACCGATCGCGACCTGGCGATCACGTTTGTCGATTGGAATCCTGCGCCACCCGACAAGAACATGGGATTGTGGCGAAGCGTGGAAGTCCGTGCCAGCGGCCCGGTTGCGGTGCGGTATCCGACAGTGGTTTCGAAGGTCGATGGCGATGGCAAAGCGCACCTGACCGTCACTGCCCTGCTGAAGAACGGGACCAGGCAGCCGGTGAAAGGCACACTTAAGGGACGGATCGAGAAAACGGAGTTTTCGCAGGAAGTGGAACTGGAGCCTAACCAGCAGAAGGACGTCACCTTCGATCCCGCGCAGGTTTCGCAACTGAACGCTGACAATCCCCGGCTATGGTGGCCGGTGCAGATGGGCAAGCCGGAACTGTACAAACTCGAAATGTCATTCGAGAGTGACGGCAAGACTTCCGACAAAACCGAGACTAACTTTGGCATTCGCGAAATTACTTCTGAGCTGAATACGAATGGCAAGCGCGTGTTCTCGATTAATGGCAAACATATTTTAATTCGGGGCGGCGGCTGGTCTCCCGACATGATGCTGCGCGAAAGCTCGCAGCGCTTGCGCGACGAGTTCAATTACGTTCAGGACATGGGTCTGAATACAATCCGCCTGGAAGGAAAACTGGAGAACAAAGAATTCTTCGATCTGGCTGACAAGCGCGGGGTCCTGGTGCTGGCTGGCTGGTGCTGTTGCGACCATTGGGAACACTGGCCGAACTGGAAGCCGGAGGATTATCAAATCGCCGAACAGTCGTTGCGCGATCAAATTTACCGGCTTCGCAGTCACCCGAGTTTGCTGGTGTGGCTGAACGGGAGCGACAATCCTCCGCCTCCGGATGTTGAGCAGACATATTTGCGAGTCGAGAAGGAATTGCTGTGGCCGAATCCGGTGGTATCATCGGCGACCGCGAAACCGACAACGGTAACCGGCGATAGCGGCGTGAAAATGAGCGGACCATATGAGTATGTGGCGCCCGCGTATTGGAGCGAAGATTCACTCGGGGCCAATCATCCACAAAACTGCAATCAGGGCGGATGCGGCGGCGGCTACGGCTTCAACACGGAGACCAGTCCCGGACCGGCAGTGCCTCCGATCGAGAGTATTAAAGCCATGCTGCCGAAGGAGCACCAGTGGCCAATCGACGACTGGTGGAACTTCCACGCAGGCGGCGGAGCGTTCAAAGACATTCACGTCTTCACCGACGCACTGAATGCTCGCTATGGCGCTGCGAGTAGCCTGGAGGATTACACCACCAAGTCGCAGATGCAAGCGTATGAAGGTATTCGCGCGATGTACGAAGCGTACAGCCGGAACAAGTACACGTCCGGCGGGGTTATTCAGTGGATGCTTAATAATGCCTGGCCGTCGATGATCTGGCATTTGTACGACTTTTATATGCGGCCGGGAGGCGGATACTTCGGCGCAAAGACTGCGATGCAAGCGCTCGACCCGGTGTACGGATATGACGATCACGCGATCTATGTCGTGAACAGCCGCTACGAAGCTGCGAAAGCTCTGCGCGTCACCACCAAGGTGCTCAACCTCGATATGAGCGAGAAGTTTTCGAATGAGAGCACGGTGGATGCAGCGGCAGATGGCGTAGTCAAAGTACTTACGCTGGGAGATATCGCTGACTTGAGTCCAACTTATTTCTTATCGATTCGCATTCAGGACGCGAGCGGCAAGCCGCTGGGACAGAATTTCTACTGGCTCTCGACCAAGCCGGAGACGATTGATTGGGCGAAATCGAACTGGTATACGACGCCCACTCTTTCGTATGCCGACTTCACCGCCCTGGCGCAACTTCCGAAAGTGAAGCTGAACGTTTCCGATCACAGCGAGAAAAAAGGCGAGGACGAAGTCACGCACGTGACCATTGAAAACCCGTCGAAGAACCTGGCTTTCTTTGTGCGGCTCAAAGTCGATAAAGGCAAAGGTGGAGATGAGATTCTGCCGGTACTGTGGGAAGACAATTACGTTTCGCTGCTGCCGGGAGAGAAGCGGGAGATCACGGCGACGTACAGGGCAAGTGGGTTAGGAGCAGCGCAACCCTCAATTGAAGTGAAAGGATGGAATACAGACTAATTTAGCGATGCGTAGTGTTGCATCATTCCAGTACAGGAGTGACTTTTAACTTTCCTCCTGCGGCAGTTCGAAGTTAATTAGGTTCCCGCGGAATCCACGTGTCTTGATCGCTCCGAAGGCGATGCCCACAATCATCCAGATTCCGCCTACAATCCAAGCTTTCCAGCTCAGGTTCTTCCACAGGAAGAAGCAAATGGCAAAACCAGCCAATGGCGGCGTCCAGACCGCCAGAATTAACAATCCGAGACCTGCTATCACCGACAATACGAGCATCTGACTAGGCAGAAGCCCGACCAGAATCACTAGCGCAGTAATCATGAGCGGCACAACCGCGTTGCCTCCGCCCTCGCGAACGTGATACCGGACAAATGCCGCCATGTTGACACCCATAAAAGCAATCAAGGCGCCGAAATTGAGCATCTCCGCGCCCAGGCCATAGCTAATGACAAATGCACCCGCAAGGGCGATCGCGCCGACAAAGATGACATTGTTGCGAGGCACGTGGCGCTTGGGATCGACCACTCCGAAAAATGATTGCGGCAAAGCATTACTGCGTCCCATTCCGTAAAGCAGCCGTGCTGCTCCGATCTGTGCCCCCATACCCGAGCCAAAATTTGCCACCAGCAATGTGAATCCCACGACGGCGAACAACGGTGCCCACGTGCGGCCGGCAACGTAGGTGAAAGCAGTATCAGAGTTCGGGAATGGTTGCGAGGCTGGCCAGATGAGTTGCGCCGCATAAACCTCAAGGGCAGACAAAATGCCGATTACAAAGCAGGTCAGTACAGTCGCGAGCAAAATATTTCGCCGTGGATTTTCAGCTTCCTCAGAGAGCGTCGAAATTCCATCGAATCCGATATAGCTAAGCACGGCAATCGACGTCGCGCCCAGCACGGCTTTTATTTCCCACATCTTAGGGTCGTAAAAAGGCCGTGTAAAGAATGCTGCGCCATCGTGCGGTTGGCTGAATATGTAGCGAGCAGCCGCCATAAAAAAGACCGCGACAACTGCTCCCATGCCGGCGGCCAAAAGAGTGTTGACCCGCGCCGACGTTTTGATTCCCTGGATGTTGAGGGCCGTGAACACCGCCCCGAAAAACACCGCCCACATCGCGTAAGGCACGCCTGGGGCGAACACGTGCGCCTGCTGACTACACCAAATAATGCAGATCATAGGATTCAGCATGTAATCCATCACCATGCTCCATCCCGTTATGTAGCCAACGGCAGGATTGATCTCCTGGCCGACATAGGTAAACGCCGAACCCGCGCTGGGATAGGCGCGCGCCATCCGCCCGTAGCTGAACGCGGTGAACAGCATCGCCACCATCGCAATCAGAAGCGTGGTCACCACATGACCGTGCCCCCGATCGCTGAGAACCCCAAACACGGACATTGGCGCGACCGGCTGAATAACGATAACGCCGTACAGAATTAGGTCCCAGAGAGTCAGGGAACGCCTAAGGCGTGGAGCAGAGGAGACCGCGGGAGCTGTTTCCATTAGGGCGTATTGAACGGGTGAATCGGGGAAAAGTCAAGTTGGAAGCGCGGAAATGCTTGACAGTGGACGAGGTCTCTGCTGTAGTGTCGGCCAACGGAGGCTTCAAATCCGAGAGATCAGCGCAAATACCGGAACTCCGGCGGTAGTGACAATTCGCGAGGTGGCAAAAGAGAGCGGCTTCTCCTCTACCACGGTTTCGATCGTGCTCAATAACGCACCCCTTGCGCGCTACATTCCGGACGTGACTAAGAAGCGAATCGAGCGGGCGGCCAAAAAGCTCGGATACCGTCCAAACCTTTTTGCCCGTACATTGCGCAGCCGGCGCACGCATACCGTTGGAGTCATGGTGTTTGACATGACCGATCCCTACTGCATTCCCATCCTTCGTGGGATCGAGAGCGCACTGTACGAAGCTTCATTTCTGCCGATTCTCACCGACGTGCACAACGAGCGCAGCCGATTCGAGAGGTATCTGGAGATCCTGCTTGACCGGCAAGTCGAGGCGCTGATCGTAATCGCCAACTGGTTGTTCGTCGATATTGACGTCCTGGGCGATCTCGAGAAGAGCAATATTCCCTCGGCCATGATCGGGCACGAACTGAATACCGGTTCGGTAAGTTCGGTGATCGTGGACAACGAACTGGGTGGCCACGCTGCTATTCAACACCTGTACTCGTTCGGCCACCGCAACATCGCCTTCATACGCGGGCCTAAACGGATCACCGATACGGCGCCGCGGTGGAAAGGCGTGCGGGCCTTCGCGAAAGCGCACGATCTTGCCATTGATCCTGAGCTGGTGCTCGACCTGCCCGAATCCAGCGACCCGCTTTCCAGCTTCGATGCCGGTGTTCACCTGACGGAGGAACTCCTTCGTAGAAAAAAGCCGTTCAGTGCTTTGATGGCCTTCGATGACATGACCGCATTCGGCGCGATTCGCGCCTTGAGCAAAGCAGGAATCAAAGTCCCCGAGCAGTGTTCGGTGATCGGCTTCGATGATATCGCGCAGTCGCGGCTTCTTACTCCCGCCTTGAGCACCCTGCGTCAGCCGATGCAGGAAATGGGTGATTTGGCAGTTAGCATTGTGAGCGAGGGGATCAGCGCCGTGCAGGAGAAACAGAAAATCGTTGCCAGCCACCGTAAACTGCCGCCCGAGCTTATGGTGCGGGAGTCGACCCAGAGCGTCTCTTCATGAGCATGTCTTCATGAGCATGGAATCGTTCGTAAGGTCACCCCCGGCCTACAAATTCACAAACCGCCTGCTTTCTTATTGCGACGTCACTTCCGGGCTGGGTACAGGCTGCATTTGATCGGCTTTCGGATTTTGCTTGATGCGCTCGTCCAGAATTTTTGCGGAGAACTTCAATTCCTCTTGTGCCTCCTGCTTTCGGCCAAGCCGCATCAGCACCTGGCCCCGCACAAATCGAATGTGGTAATCATCCGGCAGCAGTTTTTCGGCGGTGTCCAGTTCGGCAAGAGCTTGCAGATATTTTTCCTGCCCTCGCAAGATCTTCCCCAGACCAAAATGCGGGCTGGCCAGGTTTGGGTCCCTTTTTATCGCTTCCCGAAAACACTTCTCCGCTTCACTCTCCTGGTGGAGATATGAATACGCAGTCCCCAGCTGATCGTAGTTAGAGGCGACATCGGGCTCGAGCGCGATATCTTTGCGGAATTCGTCCCGCGCTGCCGCGAAATTCTGTTTGTTCATCCAGGCGAGGCCGAGATTGAAATGGACAAATGGAAGTTTCGGGTCCGCTTGGGCAGCGAGTTGAAACTCCTGAAGCGCCTTGTCGTAGTCCTGATGGTTCAGATAGGCCTTGCCGAGCAGGAGGTGAAACTCCGGCTGGTTCTGTCCAACCTCGACCAGCCGCGCCAGGGCACGGTCCTCCAAATCCTTATTCCCGGCCAGGTCCGCTCCGGCACTGAGCACATACAAATAATTCATGTCGGAGGACTCTCGCGGCCACAGTGGCTCAAGGGTTGCAACGGCCGGTTGGTATTGCTCAGTGAAAAAGTAGCAGAGGCCGAGAAGGTATCGCGCTTGCAACGAATCCGGCTGACTTTGCACGACCCGCTTGAGCGGCGATATCGCGCGATAGTAGTGGCCTTGTTTGAAGTAAACCAATCCGATATTCAGCCGGACGCCCACGACATCAGGTGCAAGTTCCGCCGCCTTCTGAAAATACGACAACGCCTTCGGCCAAGCCTGTCGGCGCATTGCAATGACTCCTAAATTCGAGTAAGCGCCGGCTAACTTCGGATCGAGAACGATGACCTGTTGAAATGCCGCCTCAGCCTGCGTCAGATCTCCGTTGCGGAGCGCGGATTCGCCCTGCTGGTACAGCTCCTGAACGGTCGCTTGTGACTGCTTAGGCTGGGCGATCAGGGTGCAGGCGAAGACCAACACAAATGTAAAAGAAAAAACACTTCGCGTCAGCACGCGATTGAGGCCCGAAGCGGAGGAAATGGTTTGCGAAGCATACTCAGTAAGCATCAGGAAATCCCGTTTCAATAACTATCACAGGTTCCTGGCAGGCGTTCGAGTAGAAAGCGGCGAAGACACTCGTGGCTGAAGCAGGTTTGATGTCTTCATGAATTTTTTCTCACGGCACCGAATCGTTTTGCTAACCTCACAGCCCATTTTTTGCTTGACACTCTCAGAGCGCCTGAAGCAGCATTAAAAGGTTTTAATAAACCCCTTTTGCAAATTTTCGACTTGAAGTTCGACATTCGCGGGCGGAGGAGCCATCGATGAAAGTCTCTCGTATTTTCGTGTATCTTGGAGCGTTTTTGGCCTTGTTTGCAGCTTCAGCTCTTGCCCAGGATACCGCCCAGATCACCGGGACCGTTCGCGACGCCTCGGGCGCGGTCGTGCCTAACGCCGAGGTTAAAGTTGTCAGCAGCGCAATTGGTCTGACGCGCGCAGTGAGCACGAACTCTGATGGGAATTATCTTGCCGGCGCGTTGCCGGCGAGCACTTACGACCTGTCGGTCACAGCGCCAGGGTTCAAAGTTTTCAAGGCAAACCGAATTGTCGTCCAGGTGGCAGAACGATCACGCGTCGACGTTAACCTCCAGGTAGGCCAGGTGACGGAAAACGTAACGGTCGAGGGACAAAACGTCGCGCAGGTAGAGACAGAAACGTCCGATCTCTCCGGGGTGGTAACTGGCAAACAGATCAGCCAGTTGGAATTGAACGGCCGCAGTTTCACCAAACTAGTTGCGCTTGTTCCCGGAGTCAGCGATCAGACGGGATCGGATTCGGGTGGGGTTGGCCTCGACGCGAACGTCTCGTTCAGCATTAACGGCGGACGAACCGAGTACAACAACTGGCAAGTTGACGGCGCCAACAATATGGACACAGGCTCCAATGCAACTTTGGATGTCTTCCCCAACCAGGACTCGATCGCGGAATTTCGGGTGTTCACCTCGAATTATAGTGCCGCATACGGAAGAAACGGTTCAGGGAACGTCGAAGTCGTTACCAAAGCGGGCACTAAGCAGTTTCACGGCGATGTATGGGAGTACCTCCGTAACGATCTGTTCAACGCTAATGATTGGTTCGACAACAACGCTGGTAATCCCAGACCTGCGTACAAGCGGCATGACTTCGGCTTTACGGTTGGCGGCCCGGTAATCTTCCCTGGATACAACAAGAATCGTGACAAAACATTCTTTTTCTACTCGGAGAATTGGCGTCGTGAGCGGAACCCGTTTAGCTTCAACCAGCAGGTGCCGTCGGTTGCCGAGCGAGGAGGCAACTTCAGTGATCTGTGTCCAGGTGCGGAGTGTCCGATCGACCCATCCACCGGGAATCCTTTCCCGGGTAATACCGTGCCAATCGACCCCAACGCGCAGGTGCTGGTAAACGCATTAATTTCAGCGCCTAACGTCGGCAGCGGCGCAAATTCGTTTTTCGTTGGTTCGACGGTGGAGCCGCTCACCTGGCGCCAAGACTTAGTTCGCATCGACCACAACTTTAACGACAAATTCCGTCTTATGAGCCGTTATATCCACGACTCATACAACAATGTTGACCCGACGGTTTCATTTGTAGGTAACCCGTTTCCTACAGTCCAAACAAAAATAGGGACACCGGGCACCAGCTTCGTGTTGCACCTGACAACCAGCGTCTCTCCGACCCTCCTCAACGAATTTATTTTCAGTTACTCCGCCGACCATCTGCTCCTGACAAATACCGGCAATTTCAAAGTTCCAGCAGGCTTCACTATGACCAGCCTTTTCGCCACTGGCCCAGGTGGCGCGGGGCTGGCGCAATTACCGGCGGTGTCGCTGGCCAGTGGCGACGCTTATGGCGGCGGCTTCACGATCAATCCGGGCTTTATGCCTTGGGAAAACGCCAACCCGACGTATGGCTACCATGACACCGTGACCAAGATTATTGGCTCGCACAACCTCCAATTTGGAGGCGACTTCATTGCCATACAAAAGAACGAGCCGAATGCGCCAACCGGTGTTGGATTAGGGGGCGCACTCACGTTTGACGAAACCAACTCAAACATTAACACCACGGGAAATTCGTTTGCCGATCTTCTGACTGGACGCATATCCTCTTACTCGCAAACCAGCGCGATTGTGAGGTATTACTACCGCTACAAAATCTTTGAGCCCTATTTTCAGGACGACTGGCACGTTTCCAAGAAACTCACCCTGAATCTGGGCCTCCGCGTGAGCTTATTCCCTACCAACCGAGACATCAGTAAAACTTCGTTCAATTTTGATCCCTTAAAGCACTCTGCGGCCGCAATTGTCCCCATCGACAGTGACGGAAGCGTGACCGGTGTAGCGGGTTCTTTGATTCCTGATACCAACGCCGCCGGAAATCCAAACGGAAACCCATTCAATGGCTTCGTACAGTGCGGAGGAAAAGGCGGAAACAGCCAGGTACCCGCTCCGATTTTGGTTTTATTTCCGGCGGCAAGCGTTGCGGGAACCTCCCAGCCCGGCTGTCAAAAAGGACACTACGTTAACTGGGGCCCGCGAATTGGATTCGCCTATGATCCCAAGGGCGACGGCAAGATGGCCATTCGTGCGGGATATGGAATTTTTCAGGAATATACCAACGGAAACGAAGCCAATGCGGAATCGCTCGAAGGCACTCCGCCGAGAGTCCTCACCGCGAGTCAGCCTAATATTGCTCCGGGGGTAGGTGGCTGCGCAGCGGCGACGGGATACACATGCATTGGCGGTGGTGGCGCCCTTCCGCCTCCGCTGGTCAACAATTTCCCGCCTGCGACTATCGAGGGGAAAATATTTTGGCCGTACGTGCAACAGTGGCATCTCGACGTGCAGCGCGAGTTGCCGGGGCACACTGTGGCCACGCTTTCCTACGTGGGCAGCAAAGGAACGCACCTGACCAACGTCCGCGATCAGAATCAGATTCACAGTTTGCCGCTCTCGCAGAATCCTTACAAACCTGGCGAGGCGATCGGACCTAATGACTGCGGCAATAACACCACACCCAGCGGTGTTGCAATTACTGGACAAGCGCTCGTAAATCTCACTGTTGCTTGCGGAGGCAACCCCGATCTCTTCCGGCCGTTCGCGAGTATATCCGCGCTCGAGTTCCTGGAAACCCAGGCTAACTCGAACTATCACGCACTGCAGCTAAGTGTTCGCCGCACAATCGGTGCGCTGCAGTTGAGCGGAGCCTACACATACAGTCACTCGATCGACAATTCCTCGGACCGCGGTGACACCACGTTCACGGATTCTTACAACCTGGCCGGTAACAAGGCCAGCTCCAACTTTGACCAACGGCATATCCTGAACATCAGTTACGTTTATGACTTGCCTTTCTACAGGAAGTCTTCGGGACTCAAGAAAACGCTTCTGGGCGGGTGGCAATGGTCGGGAATCATCAAATCCCAGAGCGGCATTCCCATCAATGTGGACAACACTGTGTTCGGTGACAATGCAGGCACAGGGAACGGCGTCGAAGGGCGAAGTTCGGTCTCGCGGCCAGATCTCGCAGGCAACCCGCATTCTGCGTCATGCGCACCCACCCCAGGGCCGGGACCGCTGCTTTTCAATCCCTGCGCGTTTACGGCTCCCCGCGGTCTCACCTTTGGCAATACACCGCGAAACTTTCTGAACCTTCCCTACCGTACGAATTTCGACATGGGGCTTTACAAGCAGTTCGCGATCACGGAATCGAAGGCTGTAGAGTTCCGTTGGGAAACCTTCAATACCTTCAACCACACTCAGTTTTCTGGCATCGACGCCGACTTTGGTTCCAGCACATTCTTGACCGCTAATACTACTCACGACCCGCGCATTATGCAGTTTGCTTTGAAGTTCTTGTTCTGATATTTGCGCTCAGCCGATTAATGGGTGCCCAATCTCGAATATTGGGCACCCGGATGCTTCCGACTTCCGAACGGAAGCTGCCGCGCGGTACTCAATCCAGTCCCACCACTTTCCCTCGCAGCACTGTGATCGATGCTTTGGGCAGCGTAAACGTCGTCTGCGGAGTTGCGTTCACCGTGGTCGCAACCGGAGGATTATCTGGATCGGGATGACTGTTTGGACCATCGTTGATCCAAACGTATTGCTCGCTGCCGAAGGTCACGAAGGTTACCGGACCGCCAAAGGACGCCGTTCCCGCCTTGCTTCCATTCTCGAAAACCACACGCACTGCGTGCGGATTGGTTTGATCGCGATTCACCAGCATCAGTGACCAGTTACCGTCCAGCCGGTGGACAGCGTAAGAGGTCACCAGCTGGTTCCCTTCCCCATCCTTAATATCGCTAGCGGTTGCGAACATCTGATGTACGCCTGAACGGTGCTGCACCCATTCCAGATTAATCATGTGCGCGGCATAGTAAAGAGATGTGTATCCCTTGATCTCGTAGTTTTCGTCTGACACAAAATTCGACCATGACGCCCAACCGAGACAGGAGTTTTGGATGCCCTGGGGCTGAATGGGTGAGTGAGTGAATAGGGCGCCTCCACCTTCAAAAAACGAGCCGACATTGTCCGCGAGCCAAAGGCCGGCGAAGATCGTGCTCATTGGACCGCTGAGAGAGGCGGCAAGATGGCTCTCCGTGACCATCAAGGGGACGTCTTTCGGGACGCCATCATCCCGCCAGACTTGGAGAATGTGTTTCATCAGCTGGGGCTCGCTGTACAAGGTTTCCCAGGTGATCTTGCAGGCATGAAAGGGATAATGCTCGAAAGAAACAAATGCCAAATCTGAAAGCCGGCCGTGTTCTTTCAAGTAATCCACAAATCGGCCCATCCATGAAGTGCGCCGTTTCGCGTCTGGCCAGACACGAATGTCTTGGTTCACGCCCTCGAAGATTGGCCCGCCAAGCTTGAGCGCGGGATCTACTTTATGAATTGCGGTCGCCCACTGAAGGTACAGGGCGGCGTAATCTTCCGGCAGAGCGTGCTTGCCGTCGGGCTCCTCGCCCATCTCGATGTAGGCGACCTGGTATCCGCGCTTTTCGACATAAGCGATCTCGGCGGCCGCATCCTCCGGTGTGCCGTAAAGCATAGTGACGGGAATCATTGCGGGAAGATTATTCGTCAAACCACTGGTAAAAAATATGTCGAAACCGCTGTGCTCGTAAGTCCCGTTGCTGTTCGCGTCGGCAGCCGAATGCCATGGGTCGATAGACGACGCGCAGTAGGTGGTCAGCGGCTCAGTCGGCGCCTTTGATACTTCGAAGAAGGCTCCGCCCTTCTCGAGAGTTCCCGCAGAGATTTGTTGGATGGCATAACCCACACAATTGCGAACATCCTGCGATCCATGCTCGTCACAGGTGTTTGAAGATTGGGTCATGAGAACGCGAAGGAAGCGAGTGGGGACCGGAGTGGCGGTCAACTTTAGAGTGACGGTTCCGCCTCGTGCTGCTTTCTGCACGCCCGAGGGAAAGGTGTGCCACTCACCGTTGGGCCCGTCATCAAAGTCGAGCGCATCGGCCCCGGTCCAGTACTCCACTTCATAAGAAACGGCGTACGGATTCTCCCACTGGATGCGGAGAGCGCTTACCGGCTTTTCCGTCTTGAGGTCAACGACCACCCACTGCGGGTGTAGTGCGTCACTCTCGCCCGTGAATTTGCTGGTCAGGTATGGATTGCTTTTCCAATAGGTGAGATTTGGGCCAGGCACCGGATGATCGCCGCTGGTTGCGAACCCGCGGTGGGGCAGCGCATAAGAAAGGATGTACTTGAGCGGCTCCTTGAGTTCGGTGCTGCCGGTGAAGTAACCGCTCCTGTGCGCGGGATCGCTCCACGTGCCATTTTCCGTCCAGTGCCAGGCAGCCATGCGCAGTTCGCTGTTGTTGCGATAGCTGATCGGGCCCCACCCGGCCGAGAGCGACTCTTGAACGATGTGCGGTGTATAGACGCTGTCGATGCCGGTGCGGGAGAGAACATCAATCGAGCTGCCCAGTGCGCGATCGGGATCGAAAGAATTTATCGCGCGGGTGGTGTCAACTCGCACGGTTGCGGCTGTGGCTTCGAGGGAAGCGCTATCTTGGGACAGGGCAGGGCAAATGGCCAGCACTACCGACAGCGGCAGAGCGGATATGCGCATAGAAAGTTCTCTCCAGGTGGTCGGGTAGACTCCTTCGCACGCCGGAGTCTTTCCGCAGATTTTCGATCAGTTTTTTTCGGCCCGAAATTGACGTATCGCTCCGCTGGCATCCGCAAACACGGACCGCTCGCCACGTAATTTTTCGCGTCAGCTCGGATTAGAACACGGTATTGAAACGAACGATTCCCTGAGTGCGATAAGCCGCGACGTTCGACTGCACCTGGGCAGTCGTTAGCAACGTATCCTTGGCGTGATACACCCAGTCGATCTGCTCCACCCAGGTGCGCGGGGTTGATGAGTTGACCAGACTCCCGGTTGGGAACCACTGGTTGAAATCAATGGCCATGAGAGCAGCGGGGTAATAAACCGAGTCCGTCGAGACCAGCACGCCGTCGACGTAAAAGTGGGTGTGGACCCCATCGGCGTCGTCCACCAACAGCGTGTGCCAGCCGGCATACGAGGCCACAATGTTGGTAGAAACGTTTTTGTGCGTGGTCTGCCAAAGCGTGAAGAAGAAGTGCGGTGTGGTTACCGACCCAAAGCCATTGGGGAGATACTCGAAGTCAATTTCGCTGTAGGGGCGGCTTCGGTAAGGGCTGATAGTGAAGAAGGTCTGGTAAAGCTGATCGCCGTCCGGCCCCGAATCCGGTGCATCTTCGAACTTCACGCGCGCGGCGAATGTCCCGTGCAGGAATTTGAATGGGGTCAGTATCTCCGTCTGCACCGACGAACTTGCGGTTCCACTGGTGGTCGCAGCCATCTGCATCAACTGGTTGCTGGAATCAGCGGGATCAGGAAGAAACGTGATATGAGTAGGGTCCCAAGTTCCAATCCCCGGCCCCCCTCCCCCCGTTCTAGGCGCCCAACCAAAGTTAAGCAGGAGAGGATCGCTCGAACTTGAATAATTGAAGTCGTCGAAAAACACCGCCTGTGCGTGCGCTGTGCCTGCCAGCAGAAGCATTATTACGATTGTCGAAGAGGTTGCGAGAAAATTTCTGCGAATGTTTGGTCTCATGTTCCATCCTCCTTTTGGCGTTTCCGAGAACGCAGGTGTCTCTTTTTAGAATTTTGGGCCGGGGTGCTCAGTCATGGGAATACGAAAATCTTCTGGGCCAGACAGGGTGGCGCGGAAAGCGTGCGAAGTCCAAGAATCTTTGGCGGGTCACGGCTTGCCAGGGCATAGGCCCTCCTTTAGCCAACCGAGAGATACATTCTAATCATTTCTAGTCTGTCACTGGGCCACTTTTTCAGGCTCGACCGGTTTGAGATGGCGGCCGCGCTGGCGATAATTCGCACGCACAACTGCGAGGAGAAAAGAGTTTGAAGTTTGTCGAATATTTCCCATCTGGTATAGCATGCAGTGCACGAGGTTCACATGACAACGATCGCAACCTCACCGCGAACTGATTTAAGCACGGTTTCCCAACCCCAAGCAGCCAACGGTCTGGCAATAGTGCGAGTCACGATCGGCGCAATGTTGGTGTGGGTCTTTTTTGAAAACCTGGGGAAAGGCCTCTACTCACCGGCGGGTTATGCCGGTCTGATCAGCTACTACATAAAGAACAGTCATTCGCCGGCCATATGGAAGTCGGTCATGCAACTGGCTGCGAGCCATGCCGCGATGGCTGCGCCTATGCAGGCGCTGACCGAAATTGGTTTGGGGACTTTGCTCGTCATCGGTCTGTTTACGCGACCGGCGGCGTTTATCGCGTTTCTATATCTCGGCAGCCTTTGGGTCTCGGAGTGGGGTACGTCGTGGATATGGGAGCTCCTGGTTTCAGTGATGGCATCGCTCGGGGTCGCCATCGGAAGCGCCGGCCGAGCCTGGGGCGTTGACGCATGGCTGGCGAAGCGGTGGCCGTCAGCTCCGTGGTGGTTGATTTAAGCTGACGCCCTGTGCGAGTGTCCGTCATCATCCCCACTCATAATGAAGCGCAGTCGATTGCGCGCGTTCTAGCGGATATCCCGTCCGATCTCGTCATGGAAGTCATCGTTGTTGATAGCAACTCGAACGACGGGACGCCCGAGATCGCGGCAAGAATGGGAGCGCGCGTAATTCAGGAACCGCGCCGCGGCTATGGGCGAGCGTGCCTGACCGGACTGGCTGCGGCAAATTCCCCTGACGTGGTTGTGTTTCTTGATGGCGACTACAGCGACCGTCCCTCTGAACTGCCGATTCTTTTAGCGCCAGTCACCGAAGGGCGCGCGGACATCACTCTCGGTTCCCGCCTCCACGACGGAAATTCTGCTGGGGCATTGCCCTGGCATCAGGTGTTTGGGAATCGTCTCGCCGCCGGGCTGATTAGGGTGCTTTATGGTCTGAAGATAAGCGATCTCGGCCCGTTTCGTGCCGCCCGCGCCGATGTATTACGCGCACTCGCCCTCGAAGAGACCACCTACGGCTGGGCGGTTGAGATGATCCTGAAAGGAGCCCTGGCTGGATACCGCGTGGTTGAAGTCCCGGTGAGCTATTACCCGCGTATCGGAAAATCAAAGATCAGCGGCACGCTGAAGGGCACGATCGGCGCCGGCTGGTTCATTCTCAGCTTGATCGTGCGCTATTATTTTCGGCGTGCGGGATAGAATCCAGATGCCTAGTCTCACCTGGTCTCGTTTTGTTTTTCATGACCAGTGTTATTACTGAGGGCAGGGCAACTATGCCCTTGACCACGCCTACGTTCTTATCGAGGGCCAGTCCGCCCAATCAGGCATGAACACATCCATTTTATCTATTT
>Ga0075425_100002663_pt1 | contig 17919 bp, 15 predicted proteins | sample SoiMethybrSBSTD4_FD_75300 | JGI IMG/M metagenome (GOLD analysis project Ga0075425, IMG submission 75300) | Bulk soil microbial communities from a Populus tree surrounding site in Tennessee, USA - Soil MetaG P. TD hybrid SBSTD4 | ecosystem: Environmental > Terrestrial > Soil > Tree plantation... | reverse complement strand
CAACGTCGGCCAGGCGCACGCCCTCGGCCAGCGGCTTCCCGCGCGTGTGCACCTCGAGGATCTGCTCGCGGCCGTGCAGGTCGGGCGCGGACACGCCGATGTGGCGGTCGAACCGGCCTGGCCGGAGCAGCGCCGTGTCGAGCGCGCCGAGCTGGTTCGAGGCGCCGATCACGACCAGCCGGTCGCTCTGGTGGAAGCCGTCCATCTCGACCAGCAGCTGGTTCAGCGTCTGGTCGTGCTCCTGGCTGCCGCCGCCCGCCCCGCCGCTGCCGCGGTGGCGGCCGACGGCGTCGAGCTCGTCGATGAAGATGATCGCGGGCTGGTTCTTGCGGGCCGTCTGGAACAGGCGGCGGATGCGGGCGGCGCCGAGGCCGCTCCACATCTCGACGAACGACGACGCGCTCTGGAAGTAGAAGCTCGCCTCGGACTCGTTGGCGACCGCCTTGGCGAGCAGCGTCTTGCCGGTGCCCGGCGGGCCGTACAGGAGCACGCCCTTGGGCACGCGCGCGCCGAGCTTCGCAAACCGGGCCGGGTCCTTCAGGAACTCGACCACCTCCTCGAGCTCGGCCCGCACCTCCTCGACGCCTGCCACCTCGTCCCAGCGCACGTCGGAGTCGGCGCGCGCGTCGAGCTGCTTGGGGCGGACGTTCGGCATCATCGTGATGAACTTCCAGGTCAGCCAGCACAGCAGCCCGAGGAAGATGAAGATGCCCCAGGCCACCAGGAAGTCGTGCAGCCAGCCGACGGTGAGGTGCAGCGCGTGCACCGCGTCGTGCAGCCAGTCGTGCACGTTGCGCTCGCTGATCCAGTCCACCACGTCCAGCGTACGGGACAACCGCTGCGGCGAACACCCTTGCGCCCGGTTCCCGGCCTGAATAGGGTCAGCCGCGGCAGGGACATACAAGGGGAAAGGTGGTTCGGTGGCACGTCCGCAGACACTCCGAGCTCGGGTTCGTCGCGTCGCCAGGTGGGGGGTGATCGCGGCGGTGGTGGCGGTCGCGGCCTCGGCAGGCACGGCCGGCGCGGCCGGCGGCGGCAGCCACGTGATGCCGAACCGGCTGGGCGAGATCGACTGCAACGGCTTCAGCCCCATCCAGAAGTCCGTCAAGCCGACGATGCTGTGCGCCGACCCATCGCTGCCGGGGCCGTCCCGGCTCGAGGATCACGACCACTACATCGGGCACGACGAGCCGTCGATCCGGTTCCTCTCGTCGCGTCCCGGGTCGGGCAACGACGTCACGTTCGTCGAGACGCTCGGGAAGGATCCGCGGGCGATGCCCACGACCGCGCATCCGGGGAGCGACGTCACGCACAACTTCGAGCTGACGATCGCGCCCTGGTTCTCGATGGAGCTGTGCGACCCGAACTCCGACCCGCAGCTCCCGTGCACGCCGCGGTCCGACGCGAACGCGCCGAGGGCCGGCTTCCCCGGCGGCGGCAGCGCCTTCATGGAGCTGCAGTTCTACCCGCCGGGCTTCGCGCCGTTCTCCGACTCCATCAGCTGCGACAACACCCACTGGTGCTCTGCACTCACGATCGACAGCGTCGAGTGCGACGCCAACGGCAACTGCAACAACAACTGCATCGAGCCGGTGAACTTCGCCTTCGTGCAGCGCAACGGCGTCCCCACCGGACCGCCGAGCCCGCAGCGATCCAACCTGGCGACCGTGACGCCCAACGCGCAGACGCTCATGATGAACCAGGGCGACCGGGTCTCCATCCGCATGTACGACGCGCGCGTGGCCGGCGGCCGCGCGTTCGCCGTCCGCGAGCGGGATCTCACGACCGGCCAGGCCGGCGTCATGATCGCATCGGCGCACAACGGATTCATGAACACGAGCATGGCGGACTGCAGCGGGCGGCCGTTCAATTTCCAGCCGGAGTACGCGACCGCAAAGCCGCAGAACATCGTCCCCTGGGGCTTCGGCCCGTACGGGATCAACACCCAGTTCGAGATCGGCCACTTCGAACCGTGCACGCGCGTCACCGGCAAGACCGGGCCGGCCTCGGACCCGTACTTCATCCACTGCCACGGCCCCTACGAGACGGACGCTCCCGCCGACACCGCGACCAGCCAGGAGCCGAACGACGCCCCCTGCTACCGCAAGGGCGACACGCACGGCGGCCTGGCCCCGCCCAACCAGGTGACGGGCTGTGACGTGTTCTTCGGCGCCGTTGGCGACCTCGACTTCGACGGCACGCCGTACCGGGCCGACTGGCCGACGTCGGTGCGCCCGAACCGGTTCCCGGCGACGTTCAGACAGGCCACACCGACGAGCCGCGGGCACGCCTTCAGCGCGATGCAGTTCATGACGGACGTCAGCGCGAGCGAGAGCACGTGCGACCTGACGACCGGCGCGGGCTGCGTCATGCCCCCGGCAGGCCCGGGCGACTTCTACCCGTACTGGACCCTCGCCAGGGTGTCGGGATCCTGCGTGTGGGAGTTCGGCAACATGCGCAATGGCAACACCTTCGGCCGCGAGAGCCAGTACGGCCAGGTCGCACCGCGGACGCTCGGCGCGTTCGTGAGCAAGATCCGCTCCGTGCCGGGTTGCCAGTAGCGAGTCCGGGGACTGTCCCCGCCGTCGGCGGGGACAGTCCCCTCCGTCTCCGCCCTAGGACCCCGCGCGCTCGAGCCTCAGGACCTCGTGCAGCGCGGTCTCTGCCACCTCGAGCTCCTCGGCGCTCGGCTCGCGGGTGGCGGCGACGCGCTGAAGCTCGTAGCCGGGCCGCTGCATCGCCTTCGCAAGGGGATGGTCGCGGTGGCGGGTCATCCAGCCGAAGGCCTCGGTGGCGGCGCCCATCGCGGCGACGCTCGCCACCAGGCGGGCGGGCCCGCGGCGCGAAGCGGGCAGCCGCGAGACGAGGACGTTCCCGACCGCCGTCGCCGCGATCAGCGGCCCCACCATGTGGGAACCGCAGCGCTCGTGCTCCTTGGCGATGTCGACGGGAGCGCCGTCCTTCTCGTAGCCGCCGATCGCCTTGTGCTCGGCGCCGTGGTAGCCGGCGATGCGCGAGCCGCGCAGCGCCATCATCGCCGGGAAGAGCGCCGCGCCGGCCGTCACCACCTCGACCGTGGCCGGGTGCAGCCGGGTGCGGCGGATGACCTGGGCCAGGATCGCCGACCCGGCCAGGGCCGCGCCCATGCCCGGCGACTCCATCGGCAGGCGCGCCTCCGGCAGGCGGCGCTTGATCGTCGGCAGCAGGTAGGCGACCTCGAACATGCGGGCCACGCCGCGCAGGAGCGGCGTCCCGGTCACGACCGCGGGCAGGTCGGGCTTTCGGCCCGACGCCAGCCTGACCTCGCCGGCGGCGTCGCGGACGGCCACCGCCCAGTGGTCGAAGCTGTGGACGAGGATCCCGTTCTGGAGCGCCATCCCGCCCAGACGCACCTTGTCGTCGGCCGCGCTCATGCCACCTCCCCCATCGCCCGGGCGAGGTGCAGGAAGCAGCGCACGGCCAGGTCGAGGTCGGCGAGCGGGATGCGCTCGTCGGCCGAGTGCACGAGCGAGCCGGAGAGCATCGGGTCCATCCTCGACGGCATGAAGCCGTAGGCGACCGAGCCGAACGCGCCTCGCATCCAGTGGCTGTCGGTGAACCCGGAGCAGATCACGGGCGCCGCCGTCGCGCCGGGCTCGATCTCGGGGAGGAATTCCTCGATCGCGGCGAACAGCGGCGTGGCCGGCGCCGACATCGTGCCGCCGTCGCGCTCGATGAACTCGAACTCGTACTCGAGCCCGGCGAGCGCCTCGCGCACGGCCGCCTCGATGTCGGCCTGGGTCATACCGGGCAGGATGCGGCAGTCGCAGCGCAGCTGGGCGCGGCCGGGGATCACGTTGATCTTCGTGCTCGCCGTCATGCCGGTCGGGGCAATCGTCGCCCCGAGCATCGGCTCGATCATCTCGGCCAGGAGCGGGTTCTGCCCGCGGATGCGCTCCATCAGCCGGCGGGGATCGTCGTCCTCGGCCCCGATCGAGCGCAGGAACGTGTGGAGCTCGGGGAGGTCGCGGCTCGGCCGGGCCATGCGGTCGATGCGCTCGAGCACCGGGATCAGCTTGAGCAGCGCGTTGTCGGCGGCGCCCGGGACGGACGCGTGGCCGCTCTTGCCGCGGGTGGTGACGGCGAAGGCGGAGCACTGCTTCTCGCCCACGCCGACGGTGTAGGCGACGTGCTCGCCGTTCGTGATCCGCTCGCCGCCGCCCTCGTTCACGACATAGTCGGCCCGGACGAGGTCGGGGTGGTGCTCGGTCAGCCAGGGCAGGCCCCAGCCGTCGCCCACCTCCTCGTCGGCCACCGCGCAGTAGATCAGGTCGCCGGCGCCGGTCCAGCCCTCGCGGGCGAGCGTCGCAAACGCCACCGCCTCGGCCGCCACCTGGCCCTTCATGTCGAGCGCGCCGCGGCCCCAGATGTGGCCGTCGCGCTCGAGGCCGGAGAACGGCTCCACCGACCACTCCGAGCGGTCGGCGAGGACGACGTCGGTGTGGCCGAGGAGCATGAGCGACGGGCCGTCGCCCGTGCCGGGCAGGCGGGCGACCAGGTTTGCCCGCTCGGGAACGCGCCCGCGCAGCGTCGCCTCGACGCCGGACTCAGCCAGGTAGGTGGCGAGGTGCTCGGCGGCGGGCGTCTCGTTGCCGGGCGGGTTGGTCGTGTCGATGCGGATCAGGTCGGCGAGCAGCTTCGCCGTCTCCGCGCGGAGATCGTGTTCGAGCATGTCCGCACGCTACACGACGTCCGTGTGAACGGCCGCGGCGCGGGGAGTAGATTTTCGGGATGTCCCGCGACCTCTTCTCGGACTCCGCGGACGCGCAGCTCGAGTCGGTGGCGCCGCTGGCGCAGCGGCTGCGGCCGCATACGCTGGACGAGTTCGTCGGCCAGTCCGGCATAGTCGGGGAGAACAGCGCGCTGCGGCGGGCGATCGCTGCCGACCGGGTGCCGTCGATGATCTTCTACGGGCCGCCGGGGAGCGGCAAGACGACCCTCGCGCGGATCGTCGCCTCGACCACCCAGGCCCACTTCGAGGAGCTTTCGGCGGTGCAGGTGGGCGTCGGCGACGTGCGCCGGGTGCTGGGCGAGGCGCGCGACCGGCTGGGCGGGAACGGCCGCCGCACGATCCTGTTCCTGGACGAGATCCACCGCTTCAACAAGGGCCAGCAGGACGCCCTCCTGCCGGCGGTCGAGTCCGGCCTCTTGACCCTGATCGGGGCGACCACCGAGAACCCGTACTTCGAGGTCAACTCGGCCCTGCTCAGCCGCTGCCAGCTCTTCGAGCTCATGCCGCTCGCCGCGCCGGATCTGGAGGCGATCGTGCGTCGGGGCGAGGCGACGCTGCGCGTCGAGCTCGAGCCCGACCTGCGCGACGAGGTCGTGCGGGCTGCCGGCGGCGACGCCCGCAGCGCCCTGAACATCCTCGACGCGGCGGTCGCGAGCGCGGCCGGCGGCCCGGTCACCGAAGACCACGTCCGCGACGCCGCGCGCAAGCAGCCGCTGCTGTACGACAAGGGCGGCGACCGCCACTACGACACGACCTCCGCCTTCATCAAGAGCATGCGCGGCTCCGACGCCGACGCGGCCCTCTATTACATGGCGACGATGATCACGGCCGGCGAGGACCCCAAGTTCATCGCCCGGCGCATGATCGTGTTCGCCTCCGAGGACGTCGGCAACGCCGACCCGCAGGCCCTGCAGGTGGCCGTTGCCGCCGCCCGGGCGGTGGAGTTCGTCGGCCTGCCCGAGTGCCGCATCAACCTCGCCCAGGCGGCCGTCTACCTGGCCCGCGCGCCCAAGTCGAACGCCGCCTACGTCGGCATCGACGCCGCCATGGCCGAGGTGCGCGACCACGGCGCCCAGCCGCCGCCGGCGCACCTGCGCGACGCGAGCTACCGCGGCGCCCAGAAGCTGGGCCGCGGCGTCGGCTACAAGTACCCGCACGACTTCCCGGGCGGCGTGGTCGACCAGCAGCACCTGCCCGACACCCTGTCCGGCCGCAAGTTCGTCCCCGAGGACGGGGTCTGACCCCGTACGGAAGCGCAACGGAACAGCAACGGCCGACGTTCGGGGTCTGACCCCGCCTGGTGCGGCTAGAGGATACGGGCGCCCAGCGCCGAGCAGACCAGCTCGACCGCCAGGCTGGCCGTGGCGTTGTGCTCGTCGAGCACGGGGTTCACCTCGACCACCTCGAGCGAGCTCACCACGCCGTGCTTGGCCAGGATCTCCATGCCGAGGTGCGCCTCGCGGTAGGTGATCCCGCCGCGCACCGGGGTGCCGACGCCGGGCGCCTGCTCCGGGTCGACGACATCCATGTCGAGCGAGACGTGCGTGAACGCGCCGCCGGAGGCGAGCCCGATCGCTTCCTCGACGATCGTCCCGATGCCGCGCCGATCGACGTCGTACATCGTGAAGACGTGCACGCCCAGGCCGCGCAGCCGCTGCTTCTCGCCCTCGTCCACGCTGCGGATGCCGATCAGGACGGTGCGCGTGTCGGTCAGCATCGGCAGCGGCCAGGCGTCGCTTGCGAACCGCCGGTCGTCGGTCATCCCCAGCGCGATCGCGAGCGGCATCCCGTGGACGTTCCCCGACGGCGAGGTGTCCGGCGTGTTCAGGTCGGTGTGCGCGTCGAACCAGATCAGCCCGCCGGGGCCGCCGTGCGCGGCCGCGAGGCCGCCGAGCGTCCCGACCGCGATCGAGTGGTCGCCGCCCAGCACGAGGGGCAGCTCGCCGGCGTGAACGGCGCGCGCGACGCCGCGCGCAAGCTGCTCGCAGGTGGCCTTGATCGCGTCCCAGTAGCGGGCGCTGGGGTCGCCCTCCGACAGCGCCTCGGCCAGCTCGGAATCGACGTTGCCGAGATCGTCGATCTCGTAGCCGAGCGCGCTCACCTGCTCGCTCAGCTGTGCGTAGCGGATGGCCGAAGGCCCCATGTCCACGCCCCGGCGCCCGGAGCCGAGGTCGAGTGCCGCGCCAATCACGGCGATGCGGCGGGCGGGGTCGGCAGCTGCGGTCACGGCGCGCAAGCCTATCCGAGCGGCGGCCACGGAGGGATCGCCGCTAAAGCCGGAGGGGTGAAGCCCCGATAACCCTGAAGGACGACCCCCTCGTCCCAACCGCCCTACCGCGCCCGAGGAGTCCCATCCAACATGATCGATCTCGCGAGCATCCGCAACGCGTCGTTCACGCTCACCCCCACCGGCTACAACCCGGAGGAGGTCGACCGCTTCCTGGCCGACCTCGCCGACCAGCTGGCCGAGGGCCTTTCCGCTGCACCGGCGGCCGAGCCCGTGTACGAGGCGCCCCAGACCTTCGAGGCCGCACCGGCGCCCGTCGTCGGGCTGCCCGTCCCCAGCCGCGAGCCCGCCGATGTCGACGGCCTGCGCGAGGTGATCGAGCGCACCATCGGCGCGATGGACGCCTTCGTCGCCAACGAGCTGGCGTCGCTCAAGTCCGCCACCGAGGTCGAGACCGAGGAGCTCCTCGCCGAGCGCGAGCGCATGCTCGAGGAGGCCGGCGAGGCCGCCCGCGCCCACCTCGAGGAGACGCGCACCCGCGCCGAGGCGATCCTGGCCGAGGCCCGCCGCGACGGTGAGGCCATGCGCGCCCGCTTCGACAGCGAGCTGCAGGTCGACCGCGAGCGCTTCGAGCAGTCGCTGGCCGACCGCGAGGCGCAGGCCCAGGCCCGCGCCGCCGAGGTTCTCGCCGACGCCGCGCGCCGCCGCCAGGAGGCCGACGAGCTGGTCGAGAGCGCGAACCGCGTGCAGACGCAGATCCTCGCCTCGCTCGAGACCGCGCGCGCCAGCCTCTCGCCGGCGGCCCCGGCCACCCCGCCTGCCGTCGAGCCGGCCTTCGCGGCCGAGGCGTCGTCGTTCGAGGACGACGCGAGCGACGTCTTCGCCGCCGACAAGGGCGACGACGCCGACCCGTTCGGCAACACGAGCGATGCCGCAGCTTGATCAGCAGCTGCCCGCATTCCAGCTGACATCGCCCCAGGGCGATCGGATCGCAGTCGACGACCTGGTCCAGGGCGGGCCGGTCGTCCTGGCTGCGATCGAGGCTGACGGTGCGGGCGACCCCCGGGCGGAGATGCTCGAGGACCTGGCGGAGCGGCTCGGGGCGGGCCGCACGCTGGTGGTCATGTCGCCGGGCGCATCGTCGCTCGGAAGCAGCCTGGCCGCGTCGGGCGGCGCGACCTGGCTCCAGGACGCAGACGGCGAGGCGTTCGCCGCGCTCGGGCTGACGTACAAGCGCATCGGGCGCACGAAGCGACTGGGGGGCCTCTTCGTCATCGATCCCGAGCGACGGCTGCGGTTCGCGTTCATGAGCGCCGACCGCGACTCCTGGATCCCCGGCTCGTTCGTGCTCTCGCGGCTCGACCGACTGGGCGCGGCTGCGCCCGCTCCGGCAGCGGCCGAGGCCGTCGACGTGACGGAGGACGCCGCCGAGCCCGAGCTCGAGCGCCTCGTCGCCGCCGTCGGCCGGCGCATGGGCCTGAGCGAGACGGAGCTCTCCGACCTCGCGACCGCCACCCGCGTGCGCGACATCGGCATGGCCACCGTGCCGGACGAGATCATCACCAAGGACGGGCCCCTGGACGACCAGGAGTGGGCCGTCATCCGCATGCACCCCGAGCGCTCGGCCGACATGCTCGACCCCGCCCCCGCCTTCGCGCGGGTGCGCGAGATCGTGCGGGCGAGCCACGAGCACCTCGACGGCTCCGGGTACCCGCACGGCCTGGTGGGCGAGCGCATCCCCACGGGCGCGCGGATCCTGCTCGCGGTCGAGTCGTACCTGGCCATGGCGGGCGAGCGCCGCTTCGGCGGCCTGCTCAGCGAGCAGGACAGCCTCGACCGCATCAAGCTCGGCGCGGGCCGCATCTACGACCCGGCCGTCGTCGCCGCGCTGGCCGCCGAGGTCGCGCCCGAGGCGCCCGCGGCGTAACGCCGCATGCGAGCATCTCGCGATGCTCGCGGTCGCCCTCGCCCTCGCCTCCAGCGTCGTCTGGGGCACCTCCGACTTCCTCGGTGGGATCTACACGCGCCGGCTCACCCTCGCGCCGGTGCTGGTGGTGTCGCAGCTCGCGGGCCTGGTGCTGCTCGGCGTGGCGACGGGGCTCGCCGGACAGCTCGATACGCATGCGTTCGCAGTCGGTCTCGTCGCCGGCGTGTTCGGAGCGGTGGGGATCGCGGCGTTCTACCGCGCGCTCGCGACGGGGACGATCAGCATCGTCTCGCCGGTCAGTGCGTGCGGGGCGATCGTGCCGGTCGGGCTCGCCCTCGCCCAGGGCGAGCGGCCGGGCGCGCTGGCGCTGGCCGGGTGCGCGATCGCCCTCGCCGGCGCGGTGCTTGCGTCGGTGCACGAGTTCACCGGAGCACCGGCCGCGCGCAGCTCCGTGATCCTCGCCGGCACGGCCGCCCTCGGCATCGGCGGCTTCCTCTACTTCATCGCCCACGCCGTGCGCGGCGGCCACATGCTCCCGGCCCTCTTCGGCAGCCGCAGCGCCTCGCTCGCCCTGCTGCTCATCGGCGTGCTCGCGACGCGCAGCTCGGTGCGGATGCCGGCGGGCCGGATCCTCGCGGTCGCCGGCATCGGGCTGCTCGACGTCGCCGCCAATGCGCTCTTCGCAGCCGCCGCCACCCGCGGCTACCTCTCGATCGTCTCCGTGCTCGGCTCCGAGTACCCGGTCGTGACGGTCATCCTGGCGCAGAAGGTGCTCGGCGAGCGCGTCTCGCGGCCCCAGGCCGCGGGCATCGTGCTGGCCCTGATCGGGGTGGGCATCGTCAGCGTGAATTGAGCAGATGCAGGCAAAAGCTCCCCCAGACGGGGGACGCGAGACGCGCCGGGATCCGCGAGCCTCCGTCTGTTGAGCGTTCCGGTGGGCCGCCGGGCGGCGTGTCACTCGACACGCCGCGCCGAGGGGTCGTACGGCCTACCGAGGATCAGTCACCGGCGTAACAGTCCGGCGAGCGGTTACGCTCGCCGGGTAAAGAGCGGTTGGCGGTGTTGGCATGGGTCATTTGCAGTTCCCCGACACTCTCGACACACCCCGACACCGACCCGTGACAGCCGCGGCGTCGCACTCGTCGATGGGAGGTACGCCGCCCTTGCGACCGCGCCAACGGACGCACCGGGAACGGCGGTGGCTCAGCCAGCCGCCGTAAGGTGGGCCACAGCGCGAATGGCGAGGGCCAGGATCGAACTGGCGACACCACGATTTTCAGTCGTGTGCTCTACCAACTGAGCTACCTCGCCGGGCGGCGGACAGTGTATCGCCGGGCCGTCCGCACCCGCGAACGTGCAACGGCCTCCGGGACGGTGCTACCGCTCCGCGAAGGCCGTTGCGATCCTCTGCATCAGAGCACGTTTTCGGCGCCGGGTCAAGTCAAATCTCCGTACAGCCTCGGCGCCAGGTCGATCGCGATCTCGACGCCGACCTCGGCGGCCGTCAGCTCGGCCGCGTTGCCGCGGTTCAGGGCGAACGAGAGCAGCCCCGACGAGTCTTCGTAGAGCACGAACTCGCCCGGCCCGACGTCGGTGAAGGTGTCCGAGCAGCGGGCGTAGTAGCGGTCGTCGCCCGTGTCGATCTCGGCCATCCGGCCCAGCTGGAAGAGCCCGTCGAGCTCGCCGCCGGAGACGGCGAGCTGGATGTTGCCGTAGCGGTCGATGTACTGCACCGGCGCGTGCACGACCGATCCCTCGATGCGGTGGTCGGGCGTCTGGCGGCGGACGAGGTCGGCCGGATCGATCGGCGGCCCGAGCTCGGACAACGGCATCCCACCCGCCAGCCGTGCCGCCGCCGGCGCGAACACGTCGCGGCCGTGGAAGGTGCGCGACACCGGCTGGAGCATGATCTGCGGGTTCGTGATCGAGACCGCCTCGACGACCCCGCCGGACGCGTCGGCGGCGAGGATGAGCAGGCCGTTGTCGGGGCCGACGAACCGGCGCCCGTCCCCCGTCCGCAGCGCGATCGCCCGCCGCTCCGAGCCGACGCCGGGGTCGACCACGGCCAGGTGCACGCCCACGGGCAGGTAGGGGATCGCCCCGGCCAGCACCCGCGCCCCCTGCCCGATCGCCTGCGGCTGGATGCCGTGGGTTACGTGGATCACCTGCGCCTCGGGGCAGATCAGGTTGATGACGCCGTGACAGATGCCGGCGAAGTCGTCCGACGTGCCGAAGTCGGACAGGAACGTGACGAAGATCGGGGCGTCAGGGGCCGGCATGCGCGCACCCTACCGCCGATCAGCCCTCCGGCACGTGCACGGGCCAGCGCAGGACGACGGACGCGCACCACGCCGCCGCAGCCAGCAGGAGCGCCGCCAGGACGAACAGCACCTGCGGGCTGCCGGCGGCGGCCAGGATCCAGCCGGAGCTGACCGTGGCGGCGGCGATCACGCCGTACTCGCACACGTTCCACGCGATCGTCGCGCTGGGCCGGCGGGACGGCTCGGTGCGCGCCAGGGCCGAGTCGACGATCAGCGGCCACGCCCCCGTCGCCACGAACGTGGTGCCGACCAGCACGGTGACGAAGATCCCGGCGCGGCCGACGAGCACCGCGGCGGCCAGCAGCGCGCTCAGCGCGGCGGCGGCGATCAGGAGCAGCAGGATCGCCCGCCGGTGCCCGCCCGACTCGGTCAGGATGCGTCCGGCGAACGCGCCGCCGATCTTGGCGGCCTGGACGCCGCCGACGGTGATCCCGACGACGATCGGGGCGAGGTGGAAGCGGCCCGCGAGCACGATCGGCGCGAGCGGCAGCAGCAGGGCCAGCGCCGCGACCAGCAGGAGGTCGGGCAGCTGGATCGCGACGCCGCGCGGCGAGAGCCCGTTCGCGAGCCGCGCCCGTGGGCCGTCGGTAACACGCTCCCGCCGGGCCGGGCGCCAGATCGCGACGGCGAGCGCCGCGGCGGCGATGCCGAGGACGTAGCTGTAGCGCGACGCCGTCGCCGCGCCGACGCCCGCGTCGCGTAAGAAGGCGACGAGCAGGCCCGTGCCGGTCGAGCCGCCGGCCACCCCGAGCGTGTACGCGGCGTAGTGCGCCGCGAAGGCGCGCTCGCTGCCCGGCCCGCCCGACGCCTCGCCGAGCAGGGTCTGGCTGGCGACCCAGAAGAGCCCGATGCCGCCGCCGACGAGGCCCGACCCGACCGCCATCGCGGGGGCCGCCGACGCAAGGAAGAGGAGGATCTCGCCCAGGCCCGATATCGCCAGCGCCGCCGCGAGCAGGTTGCGGCCGCCGCCGGCGAGGCGGCCGACCCTCCCGGCGACCAGCGCCCCTCCCGCCACCGCCACGGTGCCGGCCGCGAGCACCTCGCCCGCCAGCGAGGCCGGCCGGTGCAGCGCCTCGATGTGCATGGGCACGCTGAGCGCGAGGACGCCGAACATCATGCCGTCCAGCGCCGCGACCGCGTAGAACGCCCGACCCAGCCCGACCCGCCTCACGCCGCGACGTGCCCCAGTGCCTCGGAGACGCGCGCCGCCGCCCGCAGGGCCAGCGGCACGAGCTCGGATTCCAGCCGCTCGGGGCTGACGCGGTAGCGCGGGCCGCCGAGCGCGATCGCGGCGACGACGGCGCCGCGGTGGTCGCGGATAGGGACGGCGACGCCGGTGTAGGCATCGTCGGCGTCCCCCACGCAGACCGCGTGGCCGCGGCGCCGCACCGAGGCGAGCTCGACGTCGGAGAGGCCGACGGCGCCCGGCGCGGCGTCGTCGACCAGCCGCTCGATCACATCGGCGGGCTGGAAGGCGAGCAGCAGCCGTCCGGTCACGCCGTCGGTCAGGGCCTGGCGGCGGCCGACCCAGTCGACGTTCACGGTGACGTGCCGGTTCGAGGCCTGGTCGAGGTAGATCACGGTCTGCCCGTCGAGCATGCCCAGCCAGGCCGTCTCGTTCGTCTGGTCGCGCAGCTCGCGCAGCCGCGGCCGGGCCAGCGCCCGCACGGGGAAGCGGTTCAGGACGAGGCCGGCCAGCGTGACCAGCCCGAGGCCGAGCCGGTAGCGGCCGGGGACGTCGGTCTGCTCGAGCAGCCCGTGCCGCTCGAGCGTCGCCATCATCCGGGACGCGGTGCTGCGGTGGACGTCGAGCGCCGAGACCACGTCGGCGATCGAGAGATCGGGCGTGCGCTCGTCGAAGAGCTCGAGGATCGCCATCGCCCGCTCCACCGCCTGGGTACCCGTGGGAGTGTCCACCGCCACACCATACACCGCTCGCTCATATTATGCACACTAGGTGCATAAACGTGCCAAAGCGGACGGCGCGACCGCGCCCCGTCGGCGCCGATAATGCCGCGGTGCGCCTGGCGCCGGAGATCCTGTCCGCGATCCAGCGGCTGACCCTCGAGCAACGCCGCCTGCAGGGCGAGCGCGCGGGCTGGCACGTCGGCGACATCGCCTCGGGCGCGCGCCAGCACGAGGGCCGCGAGCACGAGTGGCGCATCCGCCTGTGGGTCGAGGACGGCGCGCCGGTGGCGTGGTCGCTGCTGCGGGAGGACGACGGCGAGCGCCACCACGGGTTCACGGAGCCGCGCGGGAAGCCGCTGCACTTCAACGCGCGCGACCTGACGGCCCCGCCCGAGCCGCCTCTGCTCCCCGATGGCTTCCTCTATCGGACGATCGGCCCCGCGGACGTCCCCGAGCGAGTGGCGATCCACCGGAACGTGTTTGCGCCGTCGCGGGTCACCGAGTCGAGCTACGCCCAGGTGCGGGCCGAGTGGCCCTACCGGGAGTCGCTCGACTGCGTCGTCGAAGCGCCGAACGGCCGGTTCGCGGCGTACTGCCTGGTCTGGCCGGACGACGAGAACGGCGTCGGCGAGCTCGAGCCGGTCGGCGTCCGCTCGGAGTTCCGCCGCCGCGGCCTGGGCGCCGCGGTCTGCACGTTCGCGCTGCGGCGGTGGTACGACGAAGGCGGCCGACGGGCGATCGTCTACTGTCAGTCAGAGCCGGCGTGCGCGCTGTACGACGCGCTCGGCTTTCGCCGGCACGCCACGCTCCTCGGGTTCGGTCGGCCCTAGGCCACGACATCCTCGGCCTGCTCGGGAGCGGTCTTCTGCAGCTCCTCGAGTTCGGCCGGGGCGATGTGGCAGCGGTAGCGGTGGCGCTCGCCGTCCTCCTGCCACGGCGGCACCTCGGTGCGGCAGATCTCCCCCAGCACGCGCGGGCAGCGCGTGTGGAACGGGCAGCCGCTGGGCACGTCGGTCGCGCTCGGCAGCGTGCCGGAGAGCTTGATCCGGGGCCGGCTCTCGTCGATGTCGAACGTCGGGATGGCCGAGAGCAGCGCCTCGGTGTACGGGTGGTGCGGCGAGGCGAAGACCTGCTCCGCCGAGCCGACGTCGACGAGCTTTCCGAGGTACATGACGCCGATCGAGTCGGACACGTAGCGGACGACGGCAAGGTCGTGCGAGATGAAGACGTACGAGACGCCCTGCCGCCGCTGCAGGTCGACGAGCAGGTTCAGGATCGCGGCCTGCACCGACACGTCGAGCGCCGACGTCGGCTCGTCGCAGAGCACCATCGCCGGGCTGCCGGCGAACGAGCGGGCGATCGCGACGCGCTGCTTGAGGCCGCCGGAGAGGGCCGACGGACGCACGTCCAGGTGGCGCGGCTCGAGCCGCACCGACCGGGCCAGGTCGTTCATCTGATGATCCTGCTGGTCGCGCCCGCGTACGCCCGCGAGCAGCTTCAGGGAGCGGCGCAGGATGGCCCGCACACTGTGGGTCGGGTTGAGCGCGTTGTCCGGGTTCTGGAACACCATCTGCAGGCGCCGGCGGGCCTCGCCCGGCCGCTTCCCGGCCGGCTTCGACACGTCCATCCCCTCGAACGAGAGCTCGCCCGAGGTGACGTCGATCAGACCGACGATGCACTTCGCGAACGAGGTCTTGCCGCTGCCGGACTCGCCGACGAGGCCGAACACCTCGCCCCGCTTGATCACGACGTCGACGCCGCCGACGGCGACCACCTCGGTGCCGGAGAACTTGTACGTCTTGACGAGATCGGACACCTGCAGCAACACCTCGTCGGGCACCGGCGCGGCGTCTTCCTGGGTGGCGGCCGCCATCGGCGGGATGTCCGGCACCTCCTCGTGGAAGAAGCAGCGGGCCATGTGACCGTCGCTCACCGGCATGAGCTCGGGCGGCGACTCGACGCAGCGGTCGCGCGCGATCGGGCAGCGGTCGGCGAACACGCAGCCCGGCATGTCGGCCCCGAGCGCCGGCAGCGAGCCCGGGATCGGGTCGAGCCGGTCGGTGTCCTTGCGCATGCCGAGGCGGGGCACGCACCGCAGCAGCGCGAGCGTGTAGGGATGCCGCGGGTCGCGGAAGACCTCGCGGGCGTTGCCCTGCTCGATCAGGCGGCCGGCGTAGAGCACGCCGACGCGCTCGCACATGCGCGCCACGATGCCGAGGTTGTGGCTGACGAAGAGGATCGACGTGTTGAACTGGTCGCGCAGGTTCTCGACCAGGTCGAGCACCTCGGCCTCCACCGTGGCGTCGAGCCCCGTCGTCGGCTCGTCCAGCACCAGCAGGTCGGGGTCAGTGGCGAGCGCCATCGCGAACATGATCCGCTGCTGCTGGCCGCCCGAGAGCTCGTGCGGATAGCGGCGCAGCACGCCGGCGGCATCGGAGATCTGCACGGTCGAGACCATGTGCGCCGACGCCTCGCGCGCCTCCTGCTTGTCCATGCCGCGGTGGAAGCGGAACACCTCGGCGATCTGGTCGCCGATCCGGATCGACGGGTTGAGCGCGGTGCCGGGATCCTGGTAGACCATCGCCATCCGGTCGCCGCGCCAGCGCCGCAGCGTGCGCTCGTCGGCCGCGAGCAGGTCGTCGCCGCCGAAGGTGATGCTGCCCGACTCGATCACGGCGTTCGGCGGCAGGTAGCGCATGAGCGACATCGCCACGGTCGTCTTGCCGCAGCCCGACTCGCCCACCAGGCCGTAGGCCTCGCCCGGCTTGATCGTGAACGAGACGTCGGTGAGCACCCGCAGGAGGCGCTGACGGCGGCGGTAGCTGACCGTGAGGCCGTCGATCTCGACCGCGCCCGTCTGCACCGGCGGCGCCGCGCTCACTCCTCCACCACCCGCTTCAGGCCGTCGGCGACCAGGTTCACGCCCACGACGAGCGTGGCCAGCGCTGCCGCCGGGAAGATCACCATCCACCACGCCACCTGCATGTAGGCGCGGCCGTTGGCGATCTGGAGCCCCCAGTCGGGCGACGGATCCTGCAGGCCGAGCCCGAGGAAGGCGATCGTCGTGGCCGCGAAGATCGCGTAGGCGAGGCGCACGGTGGCCTCGACCGTGATCGGCCCGGTGATGTTCGGCAGGATCTCCCACACCATGATGCGGATGCCGCGCTCGCCGCGCAGGCGGGCGGCCGCGACGTACTCGCGCTCGCGCTCGACCAGGACGGCGGAGCGCACCGTGCGCGCGATCAGCGGCGTGAAGATGATCCCGATGACGAGGATCATGTTGAGGGTGCTACGGCCGAGCGACGCCAGCACCAGCACGGCCATGACGATCAGGGGGAGAGCCAGGAAGGCGTCGACGATGCGGCTGACGACGTCGTCGACCCAGCCGCGGTAGAAGCCGGTGACGAGACCCACGGTCGTCCCGCCGAGGAGCCCGAGCGCGGTCGCGGCCGGCGCGATCACCAGCACGGTCGCTGCGCCGGCGAGCACCCGCGAGAAGACGTCGCGACCGAGGTTGTCGGTGCCGAACCAGTGTGCGCTGCTCGGCGCCTTGAGGGTGCCGGTCGGGTCGACCCCCAGCGGGTCGTGCGGCACGATGGCGCGCCAGAAGATCGCGTCGAAGACCCAGAAGATCAGGATCGCGGCGCCGACGATGAACGTCTTCGACCGGACGAGCGCACGGAAGAGCTCGCGCCGGCGGCGGCGACGGTCCGCGCGCACGTCGAGGACGGGCGCCGGCGGGGCCGGCGTGATCTCGAGGCCGCTGCCCTCGACGCTCGCCATCTAGGCGAGCCTCACGCGCGGGTTGAGGACGCCGTATGCCAGGTCGGCGATCAGGTTCGCGAAGCAGTAGATGATCGCGATCATCAGCACGCACGCCTCGAGCGTGGGCAGGTCGTGCCCGGTCGCGGACTCGAGGGTGAGCTGGCCGATGCCCGGATACGCGAAGAGGGTCTCGACGACGAGGAGGCCGCCGACCAGGTAGCCCACCTGCACGCTCACGACCGTGATCGTCGGGAGCATCGAGTTGCGCACGACGTGACGCGTGACGACGTGGCGGCGGGGCAGCCCCTTCAGGATCGCCGTCCGCGTGTAGTTCGCCTGGAGCGCGTCGACCGTGCCCGCGCGGGCCATGCGCGAGATGTAGCCGAAGAGGACGAACATGATGGGGATCGCGGGCAGGAGCAGCTGCCGGAACCAGTCGACCGGGTTCGTGCCCGGCACCTGCGACGAGGTCGGGAACCACCCGAGCTGCACGGCGAAGACGACGATCAGGATCACCCCGATGACGAACTCGGGCAGCGCGATGAACGAGAGTCCGATGATCGAGATGGCGCGGTCGGCGAGCTTCCCGTACTTCAGGGCGGCCACCACCCCCATGAAGATCGAGAACGGGACGACGAGCACCATGGCGAACGCGGCCAGGTAGAGCGAGTTCTTGAGCCGGCCCAGGACGAGCGGGCGCACCTCGACGTTCTGCACCGGCGAGGTGCCCCAGTCGCCCTTGACGAAGTCGGACGCCCAGTTCCAGTAGCGCACCGGCAGCGGCTTGTCGTTGCCGAGCGACTTGTCGAGCGCGTCCACCTGCTGCTGCGACGCGTACGGCCCGAGGATCGTGCGACCGACGTCGCCGGGCAGGAGCTGCGAGGCCGCGAAGACGACGAACGACACGATCACGAGCGTGATCACGGTCAACCCCAGGCGCTTCAGGATGTACCGGGTCATCGTCTGGCCGAAAGCCTACCGCCTCGGGGGCCGCCCGAAC
>Ga0075425_100002662_pt1 | contig 17920 bp, 15 predicted proteins | sample SoiMethybrSBSTD4_FD_75300 | JGI IMG/M metagenome (GOLD analysis project Ga0075425, IMG submission 75300) | Bulk soil microbial communities from a Populus tree surrounding site in Tennessee, USA - Soil MetaG P. TD hybrid SBSTD4 | ecosystem: Environmental > Terrestrial > Soil > Tree plantation... | reverse complement strand
CTGCTCGAAGGTTCCGGTCAGCACGAAGACGATGCCGAGCGCCGCGCTGAACAGGATCGAGATATATGGCGTTCGGTACCGCGGATGCACACGGCCAAGCGTCTTGAAGAACAAGCCATCTTCGGCGGCCGCATAGAACAAACGCGGAGCGCCGAGCAGATCTGAATTGACGGCGCCGAACGTCGAGATCGCCACGGCGATCGAGACGAAGCTGGCGCCGATCGGCCCCACGAGTGCCGACATCGTGTCCGCCGCAATCAGCGGCGACTTTGCGACGGTTTCAATCGGCAGGACGTACATGAACGCGGCGTTGGTCGTCAGGTAGATCGCGATGATGGCGAGTGTGCCGCCGATGATCGCCCGCGGCAGGGTCCGCTCGGGGTCGCGCACCTCACCAGCAAGAAATGACAGATCGCCGAAACCGTCGTACGCCCACAGCACGGAGATGAAAGCGAGGCCGAACAGGCCGGGACTGAATGGTGCGAGGGGCGATGGTGCGGCGTGCGAAGGTGCGTCCGAAGGTGCGAGAGACGAAGGTGCGAAGTGCGCGAAGGATGCCCCCGCGGCGCTGCCGAAGATGATCGCGGCGATGGCAATCAACGCGAGCGCCGCGAATTTCGCCGCGCTTGTCACACCAGTCATCAGCGCGCCGGTCTGGACGCCGCGTACGTTTGCGAGCGTGGCGACGACAATCCCGGCAATCGCGCAGTAATCGGCGGCCGCAGCGTGGACGACGGGGTCGTAGCCAAGCGACCGAAGGAAATATTCGCCGAACACTGTTGCGATGCCGCTGAGGCCGGCGGCGCGAATGAGCACCAGTTCCGACCAGGTGAACACGAACGCGGCCGGTCGTCCCCATGCCTCGCGAATAAACACGTAAAACCCACCCGCCTGCGGCAGCGACGAGGCAAGCTCCGCCATGGAGAGCGCGCCGCATAACGTCACGACCCCGCCAAGGACCCAAACGGCAAGCATCAGCGTCGGATCCGGCACGCGCGCGGCGATCTGGGCCGGCGTCCGGAAGATGCCTGAGCCGATCGTCATGCCGATGACGAAACCCACGGAGCTCCAGAAGCCGAGACGGCGACTCAGCTGCATGACGTCATTTAGGGTATGCGAAGACAGGCATGCGGAATGCTCTCGGCCGCTGCGAGATGTAGATGCGGACCTTCAGGTCAGCGTAAAGGGAGGGCGAAACGTGGCTGTTGCAGCGACGAAATATTCAGAACGCGTGAACGTCGGGCGAGTGGAGCGCTGGTTGTCGATGGCAGCCGGGGGCGCATTGGCGGCGTACGCGCTCAAGCGCCGCGAGCTGCCCGGCGGCGCGGCTGCGATTGCAGGCGCTGCGCTGCTGTATCGCGGCGCGACAGGACACTGCGATGTGTATCACGTGCTCGGAATCAACCATGCCAATGGCGAGAGCGCGCGCGAGTACGGTACCGGCGTCCTCGCCGATCGCGGCTCCGATACGCGCGCCCAGCTCGGCGGCTTGCGCGGCATTCACGTGGAAGAGTCGGTGACCATCAATCGGCCACTCGCCGAGCTCTACCGCTTCTGGCGCGACTTCGAGAACCTACCGAAGTTCATGAATCATCTCGAGTCCGTCTCGACGCGCGAAGAGGGTGTCTCGCACTGGACCGCGACCGGCCCCGCCGGCATGCGCGTCGAGTGGGACGCACGCATCATCAACGAAGTACCGAACAAGGTGATCGGATGGCAATCGCTCGACGGATCGACGATTTCGACCGCCGGCTCGGTGAACTTCGACGAGGATCCGCACGGCACGCGCGTCACCGTCCATCTGCAGTACAACCCGCCCGGCGGAAGGCTCGGTGCGGCCGTTGCCTGGATGTTCGGTGAAGAACCGAATCAGACGATTCGCGAAGATCTCCGCCGCTTCAAGCAGCTGATGGAAGCGGGCGAGATCCCGACAACCAACGGCCAACCGTCCGGGCGCCGGTAGCGAGAAGGCGGGTCTTTTCAGACCCGCCAGATTGTTCGAGGTTTTCACATGAAAGCTGTCTGCTGGGAAGGTCGGGGCGACGTTCGCGTCGAAACCGTCCCCGACCCGACTCTCTTGAATCAGCGCGACGCCATCGTGCGCATCACGTCCACGGCGATCTGCGGATCGGATCTCCACCTGTACGACGGGTTCATCCCGACGATGCAGGCCGGGGACATCCTCGGGCACGAGTTCATGGGCGTCGTCGAGGACGTCGGTCACGGCGTCACCAATCTGAAAAAAGGGGATCGCGTCATCGTTCCGTTTCCGATCGCCTGCGGCCGCTGCTTCTTCTGCACGCACGACTTGTATTCGTGCTGCGACAACTCGAACCCGAACGCATGGATGGCCGAGAAGTTCTATGGCTATACGGCTTCGGGGCTGTTCGGCTACTCGCACATGCTCGGTGGCTATGCCGGCGGTCAGGCCGAATACGCGCGCGTGCCGTTTGCGGATGTCGGTCCGTTCAAGGTGCCCGAGCATCTCAGCGACGATCAGGTCCTCTTTCTCACCGACATCTATCCGACCGGCTTCATGGCCGCAGAGAACTGCAACATCCAGCCGGGCGACACGGTGGCTGTGTGGGGCTGCGGTCCCGTCGGTCAGTTCGCGATCCGCAGCGCATTCCTGCTTGGCGCGGGACGCGTCATCGCCATCGACACGGTGCCCGAGCGTCTCATGATGGCCAATCAAGGCGGTGCCGAGACGCTCGACTCGATGGACCCGGATGTCTTCTACAAACTGCGCAACATGACCGGTGGCCTCGGTCCCGACGCGTGCATCGACGCGGTCGGCATGGAAGCGCACGGTCCCCACATCGACTACCTCTACGACAAGGTCAAGACGATGGCGATGATGGCGACCGATCGCATCAGCGCTTTGCGCCAGGCGATCCATTCGTGCCGCAAGGGCGGAACCGTCTCGGTGCCCGGCGTCTACGGCGGCTTCCTCGACAAGATGCCGTTCGGCGCCGCGATGAACAAAGGTCTGACGATCAAGACCGGGCAGACGCACGTCCACAAATACCTGCCTCGGCTGCTGCGCTACATCGAAAGCGGAGCGATCGACCCGTCGTTCGTCGTCACCCATCGTGTGTCGCTCGAAGAGGCGCCGCACATGTACCGGACGTTCCGCGACAAGAAGGACGGCTGCATCAAGGTGGTGATGAAGCCTCACTGATCGGGTAAAATCGTGCGCGCTGCAATATCAGTTTTCCGGGAGACTTATGGCGCGCACGATCGCTCTGATTACGCTCGCGGTGACGATTTCGCTGGCGACGGTGGGTGCTCAGCTCGGCCCGCAGGGCGGTCCGACCAACAAGAACACGACGCCGCCGCCCGGCGTCCAGCCGCTGCCCGTCGACCTCTTCACGAGCAAAAACTTCTATCTCGACGAGAAGTACTGGCTCGACAAGCGGTATGCGCGGTGCAACACGCCGCGTGCGCTGACGGACATGGTGCGCGATCAGCGCTTCGGCGCCTGGGGCGACTGCAACCTCGATCGGCCCATCGATAAGATCGTCAGCCCCTATCCCTACAAGACAGCCGAGGAGCATTACAACGCGCTGCTCGCCAAGGCGAAGGAGCATGGCGGGCCGACCAAGCACACGCGCGCAACACTCCCGAACTGGGACGGCCACTATCGACGCCTGAATCCGGAGGAGCAGTGGATCTGGGGCCGCAATCTGCAGACCGCGACGATGCTCTCCCTGCTCACGCCGGAGTACCGCAAGCGGATGGTGCAGCAGAACTACCACGAGGTGGTGAATAACTCGCCGCAGTGGGACGCCTCCTTCTGCTATCCGGAAGGGTTCATGCGGTGGTGGGCGGAAGCATCGCTCGGTGGTGATATCGAGGTGATGATGACGCCCGACCAGGTGCAGTTTCTCAGCGGCATCGCCGACAACTTCCTGCGGCGCGTCCTGGTCGGACGGCAGCATGTGATGAAAGTGCCTCAGTGGTACGGCGAGACCGTCGGCTTCTGGGATGGCAATACACTCGTTGCGTGGACCGCGAACGTGCAGGGGTGGACGCTCTCACACTCGATGTTCGAATTCAGCAACAGTATGGAAACGATCGAGACGTTCACGCCGAGCGCCGACGGTAAGAGGATCACGGTAGACACCACCTTCTACGATCCAGAGGCGTTCACGCGTCCGCTGCACACGGTGACTCCCTGGGAGCTTCGCTCGCCGCTCAGCGATCCGGAGTGGCGGTTCAACTTCGTCGAGTGCCGCGTGCAGAGCACGATCGTCAACGGGCCCGACGGCAGGCCGACCGAACTCATCCCGGGCGAACCGGGTTTCATCGATTACTTCGGCCGTCCGTGGGCGCAGAACTGGGAAGAGCACTTCGAGAAGGGATGGGATATCCCGGATAAGTTCAAGCAGCAGTAATTCATTAGCGATTAGCGATTGTGATTCGTGATCTTGTGATTGTGGGGGAATTCGTGAAGAAGCTCTTTTTCGTAGCCGCCGCGGCGCTGCTGATTGCCGCGCCCGCGTTTGCTCATCATTCATTTGCTATGTACGACCAGACGGTCACCAAAACGCTTTCCGGCAAGCTGACGCGCTACGTTCCGGGAGCGAACCACGCGCAGATTCTGTTCACCGTCGTCGACAACGACGGCAATCCGGTTATGAAGAACGGAAAGCCGATGCAGTTCGGTGTGGAGACGGGGTCCGCGATCGCCATGGCGCGCAACAACGTCACGGTGAAGACGATGTTGGAAGGCACCTACCTCACGGTGCGGTACTTTCCGCTGCGCGACGGTCGGGACTTCGGTGCGCTCGCCGGGATGCTGGTGACCTGTGGGAAAACGATGCCGAAGGGGGGCTGCACGCCGGAAACGGGGCAGCGGCTGATCGGCGATTCGTTCAACGCTCAATAGGGATTCGCGATTGTTGATTTGTGATTGGCGATCACGAATCGCCAATCACAAATCGCCAATCGTCACATTTCGTTGTTCTTCTCCGCTTCTCGATACGTCCGCGCCGTCAGCGGCGCTGACGGTCCCGCCATCTCCGATTCACTTTCGCGGCCTTCTCTTGCCTCGTCGCCATCCGCTGGCGCCGGTCCTGGCAGCAGCTGGTTGATCAGCGCCATCGTCTCCGCGAACAGTTCCGGCGCGAGTGTCCGCGCGAGAATCGCCAGCTTTGCCTGCACCGTAATCACGAGCTCCGCATCGCCGTAGCGGCACGCGCGGATGATCTGCCGCGCGGCGCGCTCGGGCGCGATGCTGGCGAGCGGCAGCGAGTCCGAGATCGCAAACCAGGCGTACTCCTGCGGGCGGTGACCCTTGAACATCGCGTTGACGGGCGAGCCGGTGCGCATCAGCCCAGGATAGACCGACGTGACGAGGATGTTATGTCGCGCGAGCTCCGCGCGCAGTCCGTCGGAGAGTCCTGCCAGTGCGAACTTGCTCGCCGAGTACGGCACGAGGTGCGGCACGCTGATGCGTCCACCGATCGAGGAGATGTTGACGATGCGCCCGGCGCCCTGGCGGCGCATGTAGGGGATTGCCGCGAGAATCATGTAGAGCGGTCCCCAGAAGTGCGTCAGCATCGCATCTTCGTAGTCGCTGACCTTCATGTGGTCGATCGGACCGACCTGGATAATCCCGGCGTTGTTGATGAGAACGTCGACGGTGCCAAAGCGATCGATGGCCATGGCGACAGCGCGCTCGGCCTGATATCGGGAACGGATGTCGGCCGTCACCGGCGCCACCTCGGCGAACGGCTGGCGCGCCTGGATGTCGCGCATCGCACGCGTGAGCTCTTCTTCGTCGCGCGCGACAAGGGTGAGGCGGGCTCCTTGATCAGCTATCTGGCGCGCCATGACGAGGCCCAGGCCACGCGACCCGCCGGTAATTACTACAGACTTGCCGGCAAAATCGTACGGGGCGCGGCGCCGCCACATCTGTGCGGCGGCAAATGCGCCGACGCCCACGGCGCTGAACGCGAGCATTCGTTTCTGTTGTTGCGTGAGCATGTGGGCCACGCTCGCAAACGACGAACCACCGAATCGGCGACCACGCGAACCACCGATGACCCACGCGCGCGTTGGACTTTCGCCGTTTGTGCGCTACCATCTCCCGCTATGCTGCCCGCCAGGCGTACGGACCCTGCTCACGATCAGACGCTGCAGGCCGTCGTCGATCGCCTGACAGGCGGCCTTACAGAGCGCGCAGACACTCCTGACGGCTGGGTCACGGCGGTGCGTCGCATGGCGCCGAGTGCGCCCCGGTATGCTCCCTTTCCCGACAACGTGGATGCACGGCTGCGGCAGGTTCTTGGGGCGCGCGGCATCGAGCAGCTCTATACGCATCAGGCCGCAGCTGTCGAACATGCGCTGGCCGGACGGAACGTGGTCGTTACGACACCGACCGCCTCGGGCAAGACGCTCTGCTACAACGCCCCGGTGCTCACCTCGATTCTGAAGGACCCGTCAGCACGCGCGCTGTATCTCTTTCCGACAAAGGCGCTTGCGCAGGATCAGCTGGCGGAGCTGCACGACCTCGCCGATCGGTTGTCCCACCTCTCAGAGCTCGAGATTGGCGTCTTCACATACGACGGGGATACGCCGCAGGATGCGCGCCGGGCCGTTCGCGGCCGCGCGCACGTCGTGCTGAGCAATCCCGACATGGTTCACTCGGGCATCCTTCCTCACCATCCACGCTGGGCGAAGCTGTTCGAGAATCTGCGCTATGTCGTGATCGACGAGCTGCATGCGTATCGCGGTGTATTCGGCAGCCACCTGACCAACGTATTGCGGCGGATGCGGCGCATCTGCCAGCACTACGGATCGAATCCGACGTTTATCTGTTCGTCGGCGACCATTGCGAATCCGAAGGAACTGGCTGAAGCGCTGGTCGAGCAGCCGTTCGAGCTCGTCTCCGAGAGCGGCGCGCCGCGCGGCGAAAAGTTTTTCCTGTTCGTGAATCCTCCGGTAGTCAACCAGCAGCTTGGCATCCGGCGGTCGTATCTCGCAGAAACAAGACGCATCGCCGGTGAGTTCCTGAAGCGGCAGCTGCAGTTGATCGTCTTCGCGCAGAGCCGGCTCACGACCGAGATTCTGACGACCTATCTGAAGGACGATTTCGGCGGTCAGCCGGGGACGCCGGATCAGATTCGCGGCTATCGCGGCGGCTATCTGCCGCAGCGCCGGCGCGAGATCGAGAAGGGGCTGCGCGAGGGAAGCGTGCGCGCAGTCGTATCGACCAACGCGCTGGAGCTGGGCATCGACATCGGGGCGCTCGATGTGTGCGTCATGGCTGGTTACCCGGGCACGATCGCCGCAACATGGCAGCGCGCCGGCCGCGCGGGACGGCGGAGCAGCCGCTCAGCCGCGGTGCTCGTCGCCAGCAGCGCGCCGCTCGATCAGTTCGTCGTGCGTAATCCGTCGTATTTCTTCGATGCGCCGCCGGAACACGCGCTGATCAATCCCGACAACCTGCACATCCTCGTCGATCACGTGAAGTGCGCGGCGTTCGAACTGCCATTCACGACGTCGGAGCAGTACGGCCGGCACAACGTGCAGGAGGTGCTCGGCGTTCTCGAAGAAAGTGGGTTTGTTCATCGGGCGGGTGATGAAGAAGAAGGCACCTGGCAGTGGACGAACGAATCGTATCCAGCGGATGCGGTCAGCCTCCGATCGATCTCGTCGGATAATTTCGTTGTCGTCGACACGACGAACGGTGCCGACGTGATCGGCGAGACGAGTTTCAACAGCGGACCGCCAACGCTGCACGAGAAAGCGATCTACATCATCGAGGGGACGCTGTATCAGGTCGAGAGGCTCGACTTCGATGGCCGCAAGGCGTACGTGCGGCGAATCGACTGCGACTACTACACCGACGCCATCACCTACACGAAAGTAACGGTCTTGGATACGTTCGGTCGCGGTGATGTAGAGGCCGGCCTGCAGGCCGGCCTGCGGTCGCATGGCGAAGTCCACGTGTCGTCGCGCGTCGTCGGCTTCAAGAAGATCAAGTTCTACACGAACGAGAACGTCGGCTCGGGTGAGCTCGATTTACCCGAGCAGCAGATGCACACCACCGCGTACTGGCTGACGGTGCCGAAGGCGGTGATGGGCGCGCTGCCATACGCGCCCGACGATCGGCGCGATGGCGTCGTCGGCCTCTCGTTCGCCATGCGTCAAGTGGCGCAGCTGCTGCTGATGTGTGATCGGCAGGACATTGGTATTTCGATTGGGAATGGGGAGGAGAAGGAGCTTCCCGACGAGCCGCGCATCTTCATCTACGACAACTATCCAGGCGGCATCGGCTTCAGCGAGCCGCTATACGGCATGCACGACGATCTGCTGTCACGCACGCGTGAGCTCATCGCCGGATGCGAGTGTCAGCATGGCTGCCCGACGTGCGTCGGTCCGGTCGGCAATACCGGTCCATTGGCAAAGATGGTCGCGCTGCGGATTCTCGATCTGATCGCAGAAGGCGCCCGGACCTTGGCTGCTTCCGCATGACGTCGTTAGCCGATCGCCTTCGCGGGGTTGTTGGGCCGCCTAAAGGCGGTCCCTACGAAAACGACGATCGTTCGGGCGAAGGCGATGATCGTAGGGACCGGCTTCAGCCGGCCCGCAACGATGCGGCGGAGATCCTTGGCGGCGAATGGCGGGAATCGCGCGGAAGGAAGTTCCTCCTCGTCGAGCGGAAGTACTCACCCGGCTATCGTCACGGACGGGTCGCCGTCGCCGATTGCCTTCCGCCATGGCCGCGCGTCGAATTGCTCGGCGGCGCAACAGGGAAGACCATTTTTCTCGATCTGGAAACGACTGGTCTGGCCGGTGGCGCAGGCAGCTACGCATTTCTCGTCGGCTGCGGATGGTTTGATGGCGGAACGTTCCGACTGCGCCAGTTGTTCCTGTCAGACTTTGCCGCCGAGCGCGCACTGCTCGAATCGTTCGCAGAGCTCGCGGACGGTGCGGACTGCGTCGTCACGTATAACGGCAAGTCCTTTGACCTGCCGCTGATCGAGACTCGGTTCGCGCTGCAGCGTATGGAGACGCCCTTTGCCGGCCTGCCGCACGTCGACATGCTGCATCCCGCGCGGCGAATGTGGCGCGACGAGGAGGTGGAGTGCCGGCTGACGTATCTGGAGCAGGCGCTCTGCGGCCACGAGCGCCAGGGCGACGTCCCGGGTTTCGAGATCCCCTCGCGCTACTTCCACTACGTGCGCAGCGGCGACGCGCGTCCGCTTGCGGCGGTCCTCGAGCACAATCGGCTCGACATCGTGTCGCTGGCGATGCTCACGGCGCGCGCCTCGCAGATGCTCGACGAAGGACCGTCGGCGGCGACGACATCGCGCGAGGCCTGTGGCATGGGTCGACTCTACGAACGTGCGGGATTGCTCGAACAGGCGCTCGCCTGTTTTCAGCGTGCGCGGACAGTCGATGCGATGCGTGCGGCCGCGATCCTGCTGCGTCGTCTGCGTCGATATGAAGAAGCGGCGTATGCGTGGCGCGAGTTGATCGCCATGCGCGGCTGTCCGGCCGCCTACTCGCGCGAAGCGATGGAAGCGCTCGCCGTGCACCACGAGCATCGTGCGCGCGATCTCGAAGCCGCCCGCGACTTTGCTCTGCAGTCGCTGCAGTGGCCGACGACGGCAGCACGTCAACAGGCCGTCAAATATCGTCTGGCGCGTCTCGACCGCAAGCTGGGATCGGGCACGTGCAGTATTCCCTTTTGACTCGCTGCAATTCGATTACATTCAAGACTTTGCGGACCTGACCCAGACGCTGTCCGCGGCGTTGACGAGCGGCGGAACGCGATTGGCGATTCGCGCCAGCGCCGCCGAGGTGTGCACCAGCGCGCGCAGGTGCGTCGGCAGAAGCGCTGCTTCAGCCGGCTGGGCGTTGAGCGAGAAGAACCCGTCTGCTGACAGGTGCGTGGGACCGATCGCGCTGTCGAAGGTCTGCCGCAGTTCCGACGGCGACCAGTAGCGCACTTCAAACTTCTCGGGTTCCCGGAAGCGGCGGCGTGCCTGCTGGATCATGGAGCGCAGACCGTAGACGTTCGGCATCTGCACCAGCGCAATGCCGCCGGGCACGAGCATGCGGCTGATATCGGCGGCGGCGCGGCGCGCGTCCGGTTTCGAAAAGTGCTGCAGCACGCTGTACGAGAACGCCGCGTCGACCGACGCAGTTTGCAGCGGTAGATGCCGGGCATCGCCGACCACGAAGTCCGCTGCGATGCCAAGCTGCTCGCATACCGCACGCGCCGCAATCACTGCCTGCAAGGAGGGGTCGACGCCGATCGGCCGGTAACCTCGACGCGCCGCGGCAATCGTCCAGCGTCCCCAGTTGCAGCCGACGTCAACCAGCGTCCTGCCATTCCCTTCGGACAGCGGCAGGTCCGGGATTGGATAAGTCGGCAGACGTCCGATGAGAGACCGATAGAGATTGCCGCCGGTTGCGCCGATGCTTTCCTGCACGAATGGATGGACGCCGTCAACGTGCGCGGCGGCGCGCCAGTCGTCGGGAAGGGCGCCCGATCGCGCGACGTCGAGCGCCAGCAGCGCCGCCCAGTGCGTCTGCGGCACGTCGTCGCGAAGCAGTACCGGTATGCCTTCGATGGTGAGGTAGCGGTGTCCTTGAGGACAGGAGAGCGAGGAACCGGACGGGATCAGCGGCTGCTGATCCCGTGGACACGCCAGGAGACCGAGTGCGTGTGCCGACAGCACCGCCTAAGCGGTGACGTCCGCCTTCGCCTTGGCAGCAGGCTTCTTTGCCTTGGTGCCGCTCGAGCTCGTGGGGCGCTTCGCCGCCTTTGCAGTTGCGGCGGCGGTCTTCCGCTGCGCGGAGGTTTGCGCACCGAACTTCTTGGTGAACCGCTCCACGCGGCCTTCGGTGTCGATCAGCTTCTGGCGGCCCGTGAAGAACGGGTGGCAGGCCGAGCAGATTTCCAGGTGCAGCTCGGGTTTCGTCGAGCGCGTCTTGAAGGTGTTGCCGCAGGCGCACCGCACCTCGACCTCTTGGTACTTCGGATGAATCCCTTCCTTCACGATGTCCTCTCTAGTCAAGTGTCGAAACGACCATTATACAGGGCCGCATGCCTGCAACGGGATCCAGCGCTCTTGCGAAGACACCACCGTTTCTGTTCCGACGAAGTCCACTTCCACGGCCAGGCCAAGGTCACGCCGATCCGGCTTCCCGACGTCGGCGGGTCGCCAGGTTCGCGAGACCTCGGTGTCGAACGAGATGCGTGACTGCCCGGCCGGCAGCTCGTAGGCTCGTCCGTTGACGTCGGTGTCGGTCAGGAACTCGTCGACCAGCGTCTGACATGCCGTTGTGATGCGCACCTTGACCGGGTGGGTCGCGATGTCGGGATGTTCGACGTGGAAGCGCAGCACGAGATGCTGGGTAGGCGCGTTCACAGCGAACGCGGCGCGCTTTCGCGTCCAGCGAAACGACCCGTGTGGCAGCCGTTCGCCGGGGTAGGTCCCGGTGATGTAGTCGTGGTTCGTCACTTCGGCACGCGTGACCGGCTTCAGGGGCCCGCGCGCGAGCACGAGCTGGCCACTCGCATATAAGACGGCGATTGTGGCGCCCGCGATCCAGGCGGGGGCCGGGATCCGGGAGCGGGGATCCGGGATCCGGGGGTTCGAGGGTCGTGGGTTCGTGAGGTTCGCGAAGCGCGCGACGAGATAGAAGAAGAGCAGGAGCACAATCGGGTTCTGCGTCGGGACACCCAACAACGAGGCAATGCCGACGCCGATCAGCAGACCGCGCAATGTCGCCACCTCCACCCGATGTTCCGCCGGCGTGCGGCGTGTCAACACAATCCACGCAATCAGCAGCGACCACGCGATCACAGACAGCCCGCCGACGATACCGAGCTCGACCAGCTGATGACGCCACCAGTTCTGCGCATTGTCGAACGGCAGCCGATCGTGCGCCAGTATTCGCCAGTAGTCCGATGCCATCCAGTTGAAGCTGCCGATACCCACACCCGTCCACGGATAGTCGCGCAGCATCCGCGTTGCCACCGTCCCATATCCGCCCCGTGACCAGAGATCGGCAAACGGCACATCGACGCCGGCGGCCATGCGGCGCACGGGCCCTATTGCGCCAGCCAAGGCAATCACTACGAGCACCAGTGCGGCAGCGCCGGCGAGCAGCGAGGACATATTGGCTCGCTCTTCGCCCGTTCGCCTGCCGACGCGCAGGAGCTCGTAGACGAGCAGCACGGTGCCGAGTGCGCCGCAGACAAACGCCGTGCGCGAGCCCGACATCCACGCTCCTGCCCAGTTGATGGCGAGCGCGGCGGACTGCCAGATTCGGACATGCCGCGGCCGCAGCGCTGGAATGGCAACGAAGGCCAACGGGCCCGCCAACGCAGCGATCGCGCCGTAGGCGTTTGCGTCGAGCAGTGTGCCGGCTGCGCGGCGCAGATCCGGCCACACGCCGCCGCTGAGAAACCCGATGTTCACTGTGCCCTGATAGATCGCCACGAGACTGGCGATGGTGGCGCCCGTCAACAGACCGAGGACCGCATCCGGGATCCGGGATCCGCGATCCGTTGGGTTCTGGGTCTGGTTCGCAAACAGCCAATCAAGCCACAGCACGCCCACCAGCTGCGTGATGGCGACATAGAGAATCCAGCTTTCGACCTGAGGGGTGCTCAGCATCGCCCACGTGTCGAGAGCGCCGATGTCGCGCAGCGTGCCAAGGCGGAGGCCGGCTTCGCGCACGATCATCACGGGCCAGCCGATTGCTACGGTCAACGCCCAGGTGCCGAGCAGCAGTGCCCACCACGGCGGGAGGGCCCAGCGATCGCGCGGAATACGTGGCAGGAGAGCGCCGAATACGCCAGCGAGCAGCGCGGTGTAGAACACGTTCAGCGCAGCAACCCCGAGCAGCCGCGTGAGCAGCGCAGGCGCGAGCGGAACAAGAACCATCAGAACCGCAGGCGCAATCGATGGCCAGCGTCGCGACGCGATCAATGCGCCGCCGAACAGCGCGATCGTCAGGATGCCCACTCGCCAGCCGGCTGCCGGATCGACAAACAGGTGGAGTGGAATGGCGAGCGCGAGTGCAATCAGCACCAGACGTTTGATCCCGGCTTCGAGCGTGGACGCGGCAGCCGGATCAGAATTCATGATGTTGATCCCAGCGACGTGAGCCGCCGGAGCCGTCGCCCAGCACATCCTCCGCAGTTTTCCTGAAGGCGATGAAGTTATCGGCCGGCAAACCGAGGAGGGAATCCGAGTGAACGAGCTTCGGGTGCAGTACGCGCTCCGCAATGCGATGTACGCTGCCCGGCGGCCGCACGAAGGGAGCGCTGCGCGCCGGTTCACCGGCCGCGCCGCCGTCGTTCCTCAGCGCCACGTATTGCCGATGTGTCGCGATGTATCGCGCTAGCTTTCGAATGGCGGCGTACGCCGCCGTATCGTCAAGCATGACGACGCCGCCGACGCGCAGCAGACGATCGACGTAGAAGAAGTCGATCATCGCGTAGTCGAACGTATGCCAGCCGTCGATCAGCGCGAGGCCGATCTTCGTCCCCTCGGTTTCCAATCGCGGAAGAGCAACGTGCGAGGACAGCGCATGAAACTCGACGAGAGATGCGAAGCCGGCACGCTCGAGCGTGAACAGACCGGCGCCCTTCCAATGTGTCAACTGGTGCGGATCGATGACGATGTGTTTGCGGCCGCCGACTTCCGCGAGCGCTTCGCAGATGAACAGCGCCGAGACCCCGTATGCACAGCCGATCTCCAACGTCACTTCGGGACGCAGCTCGCGGATGAGGCGCTGCAGTGCTTCGCCTTCGGCAATCGATATTTCGCTGTGGATCGGGATCTCCGTTCCATCGCGTGCGACGACGCGCCGCTTCTCGAGAACTTCGGCGAACACCGGATTCACGGTTTGACCAGGATGAGCGTCATCTGCACGCCGTTCGAGGACCAGCGGTGCTGCCATCCGGCCGTTTCGCGCGCGAAGGCAGGCCAGCACTCGTGATGCGGCGTCTGGCTGCCGGATGTGCCGAACACTGCGGACACCGACCCTGGCGCAGGCGGTTGGACCTGCGGCGGAGGCGGGAGAAACCAGTTCGCGTTGTCGAGGATGAGCAGGCCCCCATGCTTGATTTTCGGTGCGATACCACGCGACAGACAGCCTCGCGGCGCGGAATCAACAAGTGCGTAGTCGAGCGTTTCGTCGCCGAACTGATCGACGGCGCGAACGACCGGATTGCGATGCATCTCCTGCTCGTCGCCCTCGCCTTCGAAGTCGTGCGGGATCAGACGGTAATCGACGTTGGTCAGATGCTCGGCGCGCAGCGTTGCAGCGACGCGCGCGTAGTAAGACGGGTCCGTCTCGTAGCTCACCAAATGTCCAGTGCGGGCGGCGAAGAAGCGCGTGGTGTTGCCGCTGCCCCATTCGACACCGAGGCTGTCGGTCCGAAGCAGACGCTCGAGATCGCGTATGGCGGCAGGCGTGAGCGAGGGTTCTTCGGGATGAATGGCGGCGCGAAGCGCGGCCTGGATTCGATATCGCAGATACTGGGGCGTCCAGTGATCGAAGCGCCGGTTTCTGAGTGAGAAGGTCGTCTTCGGACGAAAATCCACCTGCGACGCAGTGTAGTCTACAATCTCGGCGACCCTTCGAATGATCGTTGCGCACGTCGGCCCTCCGCCGCGGCGAGTGGGCGGACCTCCGGGCTACCTTCATCAGCTGCAGGCTGGCGCGTCAACGGATCCCCATCCACGTCACGACGTATGGTTTCCACCTCCTGCCGCGGCCGCACGCGTCGAGCGCCCGCGGCGACCGACAGGGCTGCTGACGCGCATCCGCCGAAAGCTGTTCGGACCCAAATTTTACCGGCCGTCGACATCCGAACTATCGCAACCAGGTGGAATTGCGCATCGCATGCTCGAGACCGCGGCAATTGACATCAGGGCAGACGCCGCCGCGAGCCTCGAGCAGGCGCTGACGTGCGCCGATGTGATCTTCACGCACGATCCGTTTTCGGCGGAGTCGGCGCTGGCCCGCAGACGACCTGGCCAGCAGGTGTGGATGATGTGTCACGGCGTGACGCCAATCGCGCTCTACGCCGTGTGGAGCTGGGCGCTGCCCGAAGCTGACTGGCAGTCGCTTGTCAGCTATCCGGATGTGAAGACCTGGACGGATTGGGAGCTCGATGTGTGGCGACGGCTCGATCGGTTCATCCTGCCGTGCGCAGAGGCCGGCGACAGCTTTCGCACCATCGACGCGCGGTTTTCCGACGTCCTCGATCGCGCCACGTTCATCCTGAGCGGCGCATCGACGCCTCAGGAGTCCGACGTGCCGAGTCCGATCGGCGGTACTGAAGGGATGCGCGTTGGACTCTATCTCGGAAGCTCGGAGCCGTACCGCGGTTTCGATGCGCTGCTGCCGGCCGTGCGTCGGCTGCCAGCCGATGTGAAGTTGTCGATTGCCGTCGCGGGCCCGCATCCGGGGAAGGTGCCGGACCATCCGGCTTTTCGCGCGCTGGGCCGGGTCGAGGATGTCGCGGCGCTCCTCGCATCCGTCGACTTTCTGATCAATGTGAACCGCTTCACGCTGTTCGATCTCTCAACGATCGAAGCCGCGCAGGCCGGCAAACCGCTGCTGCTGCACGCGGTCGGCGGCAATCGCGCGTTCGCGCGAATCGGCGCGGGGTGCGTAATGCTCGAGGATCTCCTGCCGGAGAGCATCGCCGGTGGTCTACTGCAGATGGCCACATTGGATGCAGAGTCGCTGCGATCGCTCGGCGCACAGTCCCGTGCGTGCTGGGAGATGCAGTTGACACCACGCCGGATGTGGGATCGCCACCTGGCGCTGTACGACGAGGCGTCAACTGGGCGGAACGTGAACTAGGCGCGACCCCGCACGAGCGCCGGTGATGCCGCGCGGCGTCAATTCGACGACCCCGTTGACGATCACGTAATCGATGCCGACCGGATACTGATTGGGTTTCTCGAATGTCGCGCGGTCCGCAATTGTCTGCGGATCGAAGACGACAAGATCGGCGAAGTAATTTTCGCGGATATAACCGCGCTGCTGCAGCTGGTAAAGCGTTGCGGGCGTTGAGGTGACGCGACGAATCGCGTCGCGCAGCTCGGTGACCTGCGCATCGCGCGCCAGTGCAAACAGCCGCGGAAACGCGCCGAACGCCGCGGGTTGGGTGTCCGCGGCCCTCGTCGAATCCTTCATCGTCTGTGCATCCGTGACGACGAGCGTGCCGCCAAAGCGCAGCGCCTGGCGAATCGCCGCGTCGGATTCACCCTTCGCGGATGCGTACGGGGTCAGCGTGCCGACTGCCGGCACGTTGCGCGCGATCGCACGACTGAGGCGCGCAACCATTTCGGCTACCGCTTGCCCCGGTGCGTGCGAGATGTCGGCGACAATCAATCGGCGCACCTGCGACCCGACGCTGACCAGCGCGTCATCTGATGCGGCGATCGTGCTGTCGGAATGAATCATCGCGGTGCCACCATATCGACCCGCTATGCCCGCCGCCGTGGTGATTTCCTGCTGGTTGGCGTGCACATCATCAAGAACGCCCAGCGCGCCATCCTTCATCGCAGCGTCGAGTGATGCACTGCTGCGGCCGGTCGCGTTCACCGCCGAAAGCGGGACCAGCGTGCCTACATTGATGGCGATGCCGCGCGTTTCGAGCTTGGTGAAGTAGCCGGGAAGCCCGTTCCAGTCAAGCGTCAGGCCGTAGCGTTGAAGCGAAGCGGTGTCCGCGGTTGCGGTCGTCCAGAGGGCCGGGCTGCCATCGGCGATGATTTCGCTCGTAATCCCTTGACGGAGGTGGTTGTCGGCGGAGCCGTCGGCAAGCAGCGTAAGGCCGGCGCGGCTCTGTGCGTCGATGAAACCGGGCGCGACCGCTTTCCCCGTCGCATCGATGCTCGTGCCGGCCTCTCGGCCTCTCAGATCGCCGATGGTGCGGATGCGGTCGCCGATGATGCCGACGTCGGCAAGCCGTTCGCCAGGGATTTCGCCGCTGCCGTCGTAGACAGTTCCCCCGCGGATGACCAGATCGAATTCCGGCTGTTGTGAACACGTTGCGGCACAAGCCGCCAGCCCTAGCGCAGTCAGCATCCTGGAGAGGGTCATCGACGGGCGCGCAGCGTGGAAGGATTGGTCCCGCGCGACCGAGCCAACGCGCGATTGAGGTTTTTTCGGGACGACCAGCCGACGACGTTCGCGATCCACTCGACCTTATCTGACGTGTTCTGCAGCATTCCGACCGCGGCTTCGATGCGCCGCTCCCTGACGTAATCCTGGATGCACCGGCCGGTCAGTTCCTCGAAGTCGCGCTGAAGGCATCGCACGCTGGCGCCGCGCTCCCGCGCCAGGCGGCCAACGGATAGCGGCCGTGCGAACTCGGCATCGAGATCGCGCCGCAGTTCGATGGCGCGGTAGCGCGGATGCACGCGCTCCATCGTATCGATATAAGCGTTCGCCCACCTTCGAAATGCCACCTTCGCATCCTGCGGCGGCTTTCGCCACGCCGACAGCGCGATGGACGCGGGATCTTCGATGCATTCGGCATCGGAAAAGTCCACGTGATACGCCCAGTGATCGGCGTCGCCCCAGCGTAACGACACCTCCACCAGCATTGCGCGCAGCACGGAACGCTCCGAAGACGACCTCGGCTCGAGCAGCTGCGCCTCGAATTCGCGAAACAGCCGTCGGACAGAGTGCGTGCGTTGCGGCATCGCCTCGCCAACCACGAACTGACACGCGGCGGCAACGCGATCAATCCATTCGTCCCGTACGCCGATCTCCATCGCGTTCCCTCTGAACGTCTGTCGCGCGCGCGGCTGCCAGCATCCGGAACCTGATTGCGGATTCGCTGCCGCGTCGCGCGACGACGATGGTCGTCGATTGCTGATCTTCGCGCAAGGGTTGCGTGCGGATGCGCGCCGCGCGA
>Ga0075425_100002660_pt1 | contig 17926 bp, 17 predicted proteins | sample SoiMethybrSBSTD4_FD_75300 | JGI IMG/M metagenome (GOLD analysis project Ga0075425, IMG submission 75300) | Bulk soil microbial communities from a Populus tree surrounding site in Tennessee, USA - Soil MetaG P. TD hybrid SBSTD4 | ecosystem: Environmental > Terrestrial > Soil > Tree plantation... | reverse complement strand
CAACGGCTGGGGCGGCGGCTTAGTGCCGTTCGTCACCTCGGCGATGTTTGCAGCCAGCGGCAGCATCGGTTACGCGCTGCTCTACCCGATCTTGGTTCCGGCGGTGTGCTTCATCATCGCGATATTTGTGATGCCGGAGACTCGTAAGATAAGCATCTGGAAGCCGGCAGAGGTTAGAATATAGCCTTGGCAGATCAAGTGCGGGTGCCCGCGCAGTCCCCCGTACTCGAGCCGCCCCTCCCCGGACCTCCCCGGGCCTCCCCGGACGCATACAATTGTCGCCGTCGTGGCGCGGCAAATGTCCGTTCCTGGCAGTGCGCCCTGAAAGCGTGAATCATCAGTGCGGTGGGGATGTCTGGGCGCGCTTCCTCAATAAGCAGCAGAACAAAAAACACATTCCACTAACACCTAACCTATTGAACTGGCGTACTTGCCCGGCTTCGCAGGGAGCGCCATTTACAGTATTTAGGCATTGCTGCCTCGTTTGTTTCTGACTTTGCATCTGGCGTCCAATTCTGACATTTGCTCCCTGTTCGTTCGCTCTTCACGTCGGCAGGGAGCGGTCATCGAAGACGCGGTCCGCTGCACCGGCCGCACCCCTGTCCGGCCCGGCACGGGTAAGCTAACGCAAACCCATTTTCCCAACTCAAAGTGATTACCTGTAGTTGGGGGAGGTGGACAGCTTTCTCAGCGAGCGCACCTTCCGCTGTGCATCTTGGGTGCCGTGAAACGTGGCGGCATCGGCGTGTCATGCAGTGCAGCAAGTCGCTATCTGCGAACTGTGAACGCGATCCGATTGATGCCAGGGCCGGTCATGTTGCCGTTCACGCTCATGAGCAACGTCAAGGTGTAGTCTCCCGGCGGCAGCCGGTCACCTAGGCCGATTCGGAAGCTTGCTTCGGCGTCGAGCACGGCGACCCCCACGAGAACCACTCGCCGATCTACATCCGTCACGAGATAGCGGCACTCGGGCGCCGCGCGCCGCAGGACATCAGCGGCCACAGACTTCAACGGAGTCCTTACCAGCCGGTAGCTGCGCTGAAACTTTTCCATCACCTCGATGTCGCCGGACACTACGAGGCGATCGCCCTTCCATTCGGTGTTGGTGATGAACCCGCGCCGCGGAACCGCATAGCTATCATAGGAGCCGACTCCCAAAGGATAGGTCAGATCGCGGAACGCCTCCAGCGACACGCTGTCCGCCGACCATGTCTTGAGCTTGTAAGGCCCGTTCGTCACCAGGAAATGGCCGTGGGCTTTGTGGAATGCCAAGAGCGCGCCCCATCGCCTGCGTGCCTCCTCCTGGCTCATTTGGCTGCGTAACGCGTCCGGGCGATAACCGTCCCGCTCGAACTCAGCTGCGAGAGTGACCAGCCTGGCGCCGAGTTCCTTGGAGCGAACGAGATCGAGCCATTCGACGTCGCGCCGGCGCGCCTCTTCGGCCGAGAACGCTGCCCAGCCCCGCTCAACCGCCTCTTCCATCAGCACCAGTACGGTCCAGGGTAGCGTGCTCCACGGTGGGGCAAGGCTGGCGCCCCATTCGGCCGCCTCCGGAGCGATCCCTAAGTAGACCTCGACAGTGAGGATCTCGCGCACGAAATCGACGTCACCGACGCGGAACGACTTGGAGGCGGTATCGACACCAGCGATGCGCACACCCAATAGATGCCGGCGTAGAGACGCCGTGGCGCTATCGATATGAGGGTCATAGCGGCCGCCATTCGCCCCACCGCGCACGCCCCAGCGGTAGGCAACGGCATAGGCGTAGAGAATGTCCGCCGCCGTTGTCTTCGTGCCGTCATGGAAGGCCGAGGCCAGCACTTTGTAGGTGAGTTTCGTCCGTGCGGTTCTGTCAGGCCCCAACGGCAGCAGCCGGCCACTTTGCGCCTCGGGCAGCACCGCGCCCGCGGGGATCGCCACCGCTGTGCTCGCGGCAGCAGGAGTAGCCACTTGCCGGCCTTCGACGATGGGTTCGGCGGTGACGGAGAGGCCGATGAAGGTGTAGACCACCATCAGCGCGGTCAGCGGCACCTGCGTGGCGAGCGCGACACGGGTCGGCGAGAAAACCGCCATGGCGCGCCGATGCGCCAGATAAACCGCGACTACGTGGCCCGTGATGATGGCGGCTACCGCCGTGTACCAGGCGAAACGCGCCCCCGCGACAGCAATGTCGACGCGATAGCCGGCCGTGCCGAAAAGGTCCCAGCCGCGGCCGAGCGGGTCGGAGAGGAGTGGGATGATGTACTGCCCCTGGACCAGCAGAAACACCAGATAGTGTGCGACGTGATAGCCGATGGCGATGGGGACTAGTGTGAGGGCAAATCTGCAGGCGACCTCGAGCGGGCCGGGCACACCGGACGCCACCCAGGCCATGACGGCGCAGATGCCCAGATAGCCACCGAGGAATAGCAGCCAGATGGCGACCAAACCGGCGCTCCTCAACACCAGGCCACTCAGTCCCGGAACCCTGTCGCGCATGGTGTCTTCCAGCAAAGCCCATTCGCCGGTGCCGATCAGCCCGTCGTAGAGCACGGTGGCGAGCAGCAGCAGGACGAATGCCATCATCGACACCGTCACGGGGCGGCTGGCGAGCAATCCGCTGCCGAAGGGTCGCAGCAACAGCCGGCCCTCCCGCGCTTCGGTCGGGGCAAAGCGGGCAAGCGTTCCGAAAACGAGGGAGAAGGCCTCGCCGTGTCGTAGCCACACGTCACGGCCGAACGCCAGCATGCCCGCCCAGGTGACGATTGAGTAGGCAATCATCAGCCAGGCGATGTGCGCCGGCGAGGCCGCGTTCGGATAGACGAGTTCGGTCCACGAAAAGGCGAGCAGCAGCAGGCACGCGGGCCAGGTGGCCAGGGGCCGCGGATAGGCCAAGCGGAGGCTGAGCTCTGTGCGTGAACCTAACCGCCAAAGCCATTGCGCACCGTCGAACGCGGTGCGCCATGGATTGATGAGGACCCAGACGTCGCCGATGAAAGCCGCGACATAGGCGAGCCCAACCCAGGAGATGATCCACACTAGCGTGGGTGCGATGTTGCGGTAGGGGTTTTGATCGCCAAATAGCCCGGCCAGCACGGTGACGACGAACAAAGCCAGCGCGGTGAGCCGCACGGTCAGGGCGAGCGCTGGGTGGCCAATGACGCTTCCGACTGGCGTCGTCGCAAGCAGGTCCACGTGCGCGGCCAGGCGTGGCGCCGGCACACCGCGCACGAACAGGCCGAACACCCCGAACGACAACGCCACCGCCGTGGCGGCGCCAAAGAGGTAAAGTGAGAGCGGCAGCGGTAGCTCGTAGCGTTGGCCGAAGCCATGGGCGAGTGCGGGGGTGGCCGCAGACACCGCCGCCGCGCAGGCCAAAGCCCACACGCCGAACCGGCTAGCGCGGATAGACCTCGATGCGGACAAGTGGCGCCTCAGCATGCGAATGTCCGCCCTTGGTATTCGGCCTGTGCTCCTCGATTGGGAACCGACCAGTGGCGCGTGCCGTGAAGGCCATTTCCGTGACCGCACCCGGCTCGACCTTGGCTTCGATGTCATAACCGTGCAGGTGCAGGATGATCGGCCGGTCCGTCGTCCAACGCAGCTTCACGGCATCGCCCTGGCGCACGCGGATCAGCCGCATGTTCGCAGCCACGCGGTCCCTCTCGATACTGAGATCGAAGGTAACCTGTGCCGTCTGCGCGATGACTATACCGGCGAGGGTTAGCATCCCAAGTGTGACAACGGCGAGTAACACGCTGCCGATGCCGCGTGGACGATTTCCCTTCCCTGGGCGGCGAGGGCTGAGGCCTGGCGTCCCCAGGTGAGCGCTCAGTTCAACCCTTGCCCCCACTCCCGACCGCTCCCCGCAAGGGGCAAGAGAGACCTGGTCGCGACGGGGAGGAGTGCCGATCCCTGGTCGTTGTTTTTGCCGAGCCAATATCATTGTGGTGGCGAGGCCCCGACATCGGCAAAGCGATTGAGGATCCAAACCTGATCGTAGGGCGCGGGTATCAGCGCCGGGTCGGCGACAGCGAACCACATGAGGCGGCCGAACGGGTCGGTGAAACCGCCCACGGGATTCCAGGCGGCGCTCGGGTGCGCCTGGAGCCCGAGCTGCAGCCACCCGTTCCAGGGAAAGTCTTTGAGCTTCACCGTGCGCAGAAACATCGGCGAGTTGAATCCCTCCAGCGCATCGAAGCTGATGTTTTCGATGCCGGCCGAGAACGAGACGTTGAAAGGTTCTTGCTTCATGGTGTAGCCAGCTACGAGGGCACGGCAGCCGGAGAGCAGCACTTCTAAGAGCTCTCGTTCGAGGTTGATCCGCTCCACTGCTCCGGCGTACGCAACCTCTTGCAGACGCTCGACATTTGCCGTGACGAGTGACGCCTGCGTTGCGTCGGTGATTGAGGGGCCGAGCAGCCGATAGGCGTGAAACCAGCCCGATCGGACCCAGCGCGGTCCCAGCCAGCCGTTGAGCATGGTTGTCTCACGAGCCACAAGCTCCGCGGCACTCACCTCTTCCACGGTGGCATCCCACAGCTCGCCATCGCTCAGCCATTCGGGACGAGTGAGACCTCGCGCGCGTGCGCCGATCGCGCGAACCTTGAGATCACTCGGGCCCAAGGTTGCATCGCTCGCCAGTATCTGCTGCCGTGCCGCCTCGGCGAGATCGGCGTGATCGAAATAGTCGCCGTGCCAGGGCGTCACAGGATAGGGGTGGACGACTAACCCGTTGCCCCTCTGCGCCATATCGCGCACCAGGGCGGCCGCAGTGGCGCAGGCTGTTGGCTCGTCGCGAGCGCGCGGCGAGTTCGCATTGAGGCGGATGACGAGGAAAGCCCCAAGCGACTCTACGGTTGCGGCGCCATTGCCGGCCGCCACGGGCGGCACACGACCAAGGTACGCGTGCAGCTTTCCCGCGCGCAAAAGTTCCGCCGCCGGCGCTGGCGCCAGCGCTCTAATTTCGATCTCGTGAGGATAATAGGAGGGATAGACCGATTGCTCGTGGCCGCTGCGCGCCACCGGCGCCATTGACAAGGCGACCGCTGCCACAATGAGCGCCCGACGTAGCTTCATCGTCAACTCCGATACGCGGCCACCGGCCTACTAGCCACGCAAGGCCTTCATCACCCGCTCGTCGGCCAGGGCATCCTTCGGGGCGCCCTGGAAGATGATCTCGCCTCGATCGATGGCATAGAGCCGATCGCCGATCCGGGTCGCTGCTGCCAGATGCGATTCGGCCATCAGGATCGACACGCCCAGCGCCTTGATCTTCATGACGGCTTCCGTGAAGCGATTGACCACCACTGGCGCTAGACCCTCGAACGCCTCATCGAGCAGCAGCAGCGAGGGCGACAGCATCATTGCGCGCGCCACGGCCACCATCTTGCGCTGCCCGCCGGAGAGGTGCAGACCCTGGCGTGCGAGCAGGTTCTTGACCTCCGGGAACACCCCGAATGCCTGCTCCTCTGGATCGACATACGCACCTGCGCGCTTGCGGACGACCTCTTCGCCGAGCCAGCGGCCGATCATTAAGTTCTCACCCACGGACAGCTCGGGAAACACGCCGCAGTCCTCCGGCGAATAGCCGATCCCCCGCCGCGCCCGCTGATGCGGCGGCAGCCGGTTGAGGTTCTCGCCGGCAAAGACGATCTCGCCGGCGCGCAGGGGCAGGAAACCCATAATGCTCTCGATGGTCGTGGTCTTGCCAGCACCGTTACGCCCCACCAAGCAAACGACCTCCTGCGCGCCGACGCTAAGCGACACCCCGTGTAAGATGTGGGCCGGGCCACGAAAAGTATCGATTGCCTTAACATCGAGCACCTGACTCAATCCTTTCGTGTGAACGCGTCGGGCCCCGACGAGCCCAGCAGCACCATGGCGACCTGCTCGTTCTTGCGGATCTCGTCGGGCGTGCCCTGGGCGAGGATGGCGCCTTGTGCCATGACGACGATGCGGTCGGAATACTTGAACACGACATCCATGTCGTGCTCCACGATTACCGCCGTGATGCCTTCGCCGCGCACGACCGAAGCGATGGTGTCCATGATCTGAGCCTTGTCGCGGGTCGACACTCCGCTGGTCGGCTCGTCCAGGAACAGCAGCTTTGGCTTCAGGGCATAGGCGAGCGCGACATCGAGCAGCTTGCGTTCGCCTTGGGCGAGGTCGCGGGCATTGTCGCTGCGCTTTGCTGCAAGGCCGAATTGATTGAGGATCCTATCGGCCTCGTCGGCGACGGCATGATCGAGGTGGGCGAGCGTGGCCAGATGCGCGGTCTTGCCCTCGCGCGAGAAGATCGCCAGCGCCACGTTATCGAAGGTGGTGAGATCGTCGAAGACGTTGACAAGCTGGAAGCTGCGGGCAATTCCGGCCTTGACGCGTTCGGTCACGGATAGACGCGTGATGTCCTCACCCTTGAAGATAATTTTGCCAGACTCGACCTGAAGCAATGCGCTGATGACATTGATGAGCGAGGTCTTGCCGGCGCCGTTAGGTCCCACCAGCGAGACGAACTCACGCTCCTCGATGGAGAGGTTGACGTTGTCGACGGCCCGCGTCTCGCCGAAATAGCGCTTGAGATCGACGGTCTGCAGCAGAGCCACTTCAACCCCTCCTGAGCTTAGTGGCCAGCCGCGCCAGCGTGCCGACGATGCCGGTCGGCAGCAGCATCACCAGCACGACCAACACACAACCGAGCACCATCTGCCAGTATTGCGAGCTCGCCACCGCATACACCTTCAGATAGTTGAAGGCTATGGCGCCAACGATCGGGCCGGCGAAGGTGCGAAAGCCACCGAGCACCGTCATGAAGACGATCTCGCCCGAAAATGGCCAATATAGAATTTCGGGTGTGGTGAGGCCGTTGAGCGGTACCCACAGCACGCCGGCAAGACCGGTGAAGCAGCCAGAGATGACGAAGGCGAGCCAGCGATAGCGGCGTACGCGGATACCAACGAAGGAGGCGCGGATCTCGTTGTCGCGGATCGCCTGCAGCGCCTTACCGAACGGTGAGTGCACGATCACCCACATGATCGCCGTCGCTAGCACGAACAGGCCAAGGACGTAGTAATAGTAGGCATAGACGAATTTCTGGTAGGAGCCAGAGCCCTTGAAGTCGATCAGCCCGCCGAGCAGGGTGACGCCAGTGCGCGCCACACGAATGCCATCGGTGCCGCCGGTCACCCAGAAGAACTTGAAGGCGAGGCTCCACAGCACCTGGCTCAGGGCAAGCGTCAGGATGCCGAAGAAAATCCGGGTGTGCCGGACGCACACGTAGCCGAACAGCGCCGAGATGACGAGCGTGCTCAGGAGGCCGCCTAGGATGCACAACTCCATTGACTGCACGTGCAGGTCGCGCACGATGAACGCCACCGTGTAAGCACCCGTGCCGAAGTAGGCGGAATGCCCAAATGACAGCAGGCCCGTGTAGCCAAGCAGCAGATTGAAGCCGAGCGCTGCGATAGCGAAGGTAAGCCCGTAAATGAGCAGCTCGGTCTGGTAAAGATCGACCAGCCGCGGCAGCACTGCCAGCGCGGCGATTACGGGCACCGCAACGACCAGCATCATAAGCAGGGATGGACCAGTGCGCGCGGCTGGCATATCTCACGCCTTTCCGAACAGCCCGGTCGGGCGTACCAGCAGCACCGCTGCCGCGATCAAGTAGAGCACGGCGAGTTCGATCTCGGCAAAAAACTGAATACCCGCCGTGCGCACGAAGCCAACAATCAGGGCACCCACCAAAGCGCCCTCCAGGCTCCCGAGGCCGCCGATTACGATGACCACAAATGCCAAGATGAGCGCATCGACGCCCATGCCGAGGACGGCGGCCTGAGCCGGCACGATGACGGCGCCGCCCAGCCCTGCCATGAAGCAGCCGATGGCAAAGGCCTGCACGTAGACGCGTCCGACGTTGAGTCCGAGGGCGGAGGCCATGCGCCGGTCTTGCGATGTGGCACGCAGGATGATGCCGAACCGGGTGCGGTAGATAAACCACCAGAGGCCGATCGCAGCCATGATGCCAACAGTGATCACGACCAGGTTGTAAGAGGGGTAGAGCAGCGAGCCGATGCGGACGCTACCCATGCTGTCCATGATCGAGCCGGCGCTAAGCGGCGTGCCGCCGAACAGCAGCTTCATGACGTCCTCGAGAATCATCAACAGACCAAAGGTGATGAGCAGGACGTACTCCTCGGGTCGCCGATAGAGAGGGCGCAGCAGCGTCGGCTCAATGACCGCACCCACCACCGCGATCGCAAGTGCACCCAGTGGCAACAGCAGCAGCTGTCCGGCCAGGACGATGTTGCCGACCGCCGTGGCACCGAACACGGTGCCGACGGCCCAGGCCGAGACGTAGGCGCCGAGTGCATAAAGCGTGCCGTGCGCCAGATTGACGATGCGCATGACGCCGTAAATCAGGCTCAGGCCAGCGGCGATGAGGAACAGAACGGCCGCGTAAAAAACGGAGTTCAAGGTTTGAATAACTAGGGTGTTCATTTTCAACCGTCGACTGGGCTCACCACCAACACGTTGCGCTTAGCCTGGTGCACCTGCCGCTCCGACGCGGATGTTGAGCACCTTGGCCGACGGCTCCAGGGCATTGCCGTCCAAAAAAATGCCGAGGATCACGGTATACTGGCCCGGTGTCAGGTTGTCGGGAAGTTTGATGACAAATTGCCCGTCCTCTTTCCATTCCATCTTGTCGACTTTCACCACCTTGCCATCGGGTCCGATGAGAAGATAGCGCGACACAACGAGCAGTCCCTGGACACCGCGCGTCGTCTGATGTCGTAGCGGTTCCTTTTCGAGCCGGTATGTCCGCCCCGCTTTCAGGAGCATTTCGGCATCAGCGCGGACCCTGATCTCGCCTGCATCTTGCGTCACCGCTGCGATCACCGCCCGCGGCGGATTGACGAAGCGATCGAAGGTGCCGAAGCCCAATGGATAGGTCATCTCACGAACGGCCTCGAGAACGACCGTCTGCGGCGTCCACTCCTTCAGCCGGTAGGGCCCGTTGGTGACCAGCAGATGCCGGTTTGTTTCGGCGAAGGTCCTGAGCGCGCGCCAGCGCGCCCGGGCCTCATCGGCGGTCACGAAATCCTTGAGCGGCTGGGGGCAATAGCCTTCGCGCTCGAAGTTGGCGAGCAGGGCCAGCAATTTCGCGCGCAGGTCTGCATCGCGCACAAGATCCATCCACGCAATCCGGCGCCTTGCCGCCTCCTCCCTGGAAAAGGCCGCATAACCCCGCATTACCGCTTCTTCCATCACGACCAGCAGGTGCCAGGGCACCGTGCTCCAGGGCGGCGCCAACGCCGCCACCTGCCGTTCGTCGCCGGGGGCGTCCCTAAGAAAAATTTCAATCACCGGTGTCTTCGCCTCGACGCTTAGGCCCTCGGCAATGGTGTGGGTCGTCTTGTCGGTGCGCACATGCCTGAGCCCGACCAGCCGCTCCTCAATCGTGGTCGCCAGCGCCGCTAGGCGCGGCTCGTGTAGGGCTGTGCCGGCTTGCGCATTTGCGCCCCAGCGCCGGGCGAAGACATACGGATAGAGCAGATCGGCCACGGCCATTTCACTGCCGTCCTCGAAGGGTGAGGCTATGACGTCATAGACCACCTTTGCGGAGGCGAACGCCCGCTCCCCGACACGCTGCAGAAAAGCGTTCCCGGTCCCCTGCGGGTGCAACGCGTCGGCCGGCACTTTCATGCCGCCAGACTGACCCACCACCCTGGTTACGTCTGACTGCACCCGGTTTGGCATCCAGCTCGCGTTGAACGGAAACGGGATCATGGCCGGATCACCGATAGCGGACCAAATCAGTTGACCGGTCGCGTCAGTGAAACCGGCAACTGGGTTCCAAGCGTCCTCGGTACGGTCGCGCACACCCAGGCGTAGCTTGCCGTTCCAGGGGTAGTCCTTCAACTTTGCGGTGCGAATGAAAACGGCGGAGTTCAGCCCGGTTAGCGCGTCGTAGGCGATGTTTTCGATGCCCTCGGGATAGTTGTCCTCGAAGTATTCGTCCCTTACCGCATACCCAACCACCAGGCGGCGGCAAGGCTTGGTAAGTGCGCTCACGAGCTGCCGCTCGAGCTCCGTGTGTTCTGCAAAGCTGCGAGCCTGGCCGCGGACCAGTTGCGCGTAGGCCCGATCGACCGTCTCGCGCTCGCCGGCAGCCAAGACGGACGCCAGCAGGCGGTGAGCATGGAACCAGCCTTCCCGTACCCAGGGCGGGTCCGGCCAGCCGCCAGTCTGTGCGCCGGCGCCTGCGATCACAGCCTCGACGGGCACTGCCTCGAGCAGCACATCGCCGCGGTTAGCGCCGGCCGCAGTCTGGACGACCGCCTCGGCGAGCTTGTCCATGGTGTCAACCTGCACCGCTTTAGGCACGCCATCGCCGACGGCAGCCTTTACCGCTTCAATCAGATCCAGGTGGTGCAGGTAATCGGCGTGATAGGGTGTCACCGGATAGGGATGGAAAACGAAATTAGCCGCCTTCTTCTTGCTGAGATCTGCCAGGACACCGTCGGCGGCAGCGCAGCGAGCCCCGGCGGAAACGTAATGCGCCGAGGTCGTGTTGAACGAGAGGACTAGAAACGAACCCAGCGATTTCACCGACTTCACGTGCTTGGGCAGCGGACCGGCGAAGGCCGGGGCGGCTCCGACATAGGCGTGTAGCGTCTCGCCGCTGAGGCCCTTGGCGGCGGCAGCGGGATCGATGACGTCAATGCGGATCTCGTCGGGGTAGTAGGAGGGATAGTGGCCGACCTGGTGGCCGGCGACACCCTGGCCACCGGCAACGAGGAGAACGCCGACCAAGGCCAGGCCGGCGACGCGCTTGCCAAGCTCGCGACTGGGAAGGTCGCGGGCAGCAGATCGACCGGGCGTCCCGGCCGGCGCATCAGGGCCCCGGCACATGCATCCGTCCGTAGGTCAAAGGGGAGCGGACCGTGCTGGCAAATACACGGCCGCTCTTTCGATCAAGGTTGCGTCAGGCCAACCAGGTGGTCTTCAGCCAATTGGCTGCCGCCGTCGAGTCATTGTGCGACGTGCCCGGCTTGGGCCAGTGAGGTGGTGCCGTGATGTCCCGGATCGGGATCGTGATGATCGACTTCGGATCCCAGATGGGGAACTCATACTTGGGATCGTTCTTGGTCATCCCGATCACGGTATCCTTGTAGCCCTGGTGGTTGTCGGGCCTGATATAGGTATAGCCGGACGGAGCATCGATACCCATGCCCTCGAGCATAGCGATGATGGCGTCGTCCTCCGGCCAACCGCCGGCGAGCAAGTTGGCCTTCTCGATGGCGGCCTTTAGCAAGTAGAGCGAGGTATAGGCGCCGTCCGCCTCAAAGCTTGGATATTCGTTCCAGCGCTTGAAGTAGCGTTCGACAAACGAATCATTGATTGGCCACCGCCCCTTGGTCGGGAACGTGAAGAAGTAGTTGGCATGGCAGCCCGCGAGCACACCCTCTGGATGGTCCTTGCCAATGGCGTGCGGCTGTCCGCCGAAAGCTAGCGTGGTCGCAACCTTCATCTTTTCGAATAGGCCGTAGCGTAGGGCCTGCTTGTAGAAGGCAACGTAGTCGCCACCCCACACGCCGCATATCAGGATGTCCGGCTTGTCGGAAATCAGCTTGGTAATATGCGCGGTGAAATCGGTGGTACCGAGCTTCGGCCACGCCTCGGAGACGGCGGTCGCCCCGGGGACAAGCTTCTGGTAGGCGAGCATGAAATGTTCATGCACGTTGCGACCGTAGCTGTAGTCCGGCTGAATGGACGCAACCCGTTTCGCCTCGGGCCAGGCCTTGGCTGCGCCGACCGCCGAGGTGACGCCGTCCGCCGACTGGATGTTGGTGACGCGGAACACATACTTCGGCTTGGGCACCGCCTTGTCGAACAGAAAGTCGGTGCAGCCATCGTTGAACATGGTCAGTACACCAAGTTCCTCAGCGACGGGGCCGAGGGCTGGCGTGTTGCCGCTGGAGATGACGCCCGTGAAGAGATCGATCTTCTCGGAGAGCTTCATACGGCGAAGCTCTTTGACGTTAGCGTCGGTGCCAGCTGCCTCATCGGCAAAGACGGTCTCAATCTTGCGCTTGCCGAGAAAACCACCTTCGGCGTTGATCTCCTCAGCCGCCAGCAAATGCCCCTTTCGACCGGGCTCACCAAGCAAATTAGCTGGGCCGGTCAAGAACGTGATGTGACCGGTCTTGAAGGGCGTTTCCGGGACGTTGCCTTTGACCTTGGGGGACGCGTTTGCCGGCCTCGGTCCGGCGACGTACGTGGTGGACGCGGTGGCCGCGACCCCGGCAGCGACTGAATTCAGAAACGCTCTACGGTCCATGGGCCGTTGCATCGCAATACCTCCCTTGCTGGATTCGACCGATACGGAGCTCGTTGCGGCTCCTTGAGATGGCTGAGCGTAGCACTCCCATGCGAGCCGCGCCACATGCTGCAGCGCCGAAACGGCGCATGTGAACGGCAGCGCGGCGAAGAGCATTCAATGGATAAACGTTTGCTGCATCGCAAAGACGCGGCATTGGCGGAAGAGTGGATTGGGTCGGCTACTGCCGTGGGCTCCACCGTTGGTCACCATCATGAAGCTGTCGCCGCAACCACCCGATTTGACGCCTTTGAGCGGGTCCTTGATCTCCAACGGGTCAACGCGGCGCGGGGCACCTTCCGAGATGTGAGACCATCGATTTTGGAAATGTGAGACCATCGGAGTTAGCCCGGCGAGGCGCTTGGCATGGGCCGCCGCCGCCAGCCGTTTTTGCTCCGCCGCCTCGATGTAGGGCTGCACCTCCGACAGTTTCTTGGCTTTGCCGCCGATATCAGGTCCCGACTTGCCAGTCAGATAAGTCAAGCGCCGCTTGCGCCTCGGCGGCTTTGCACCGGTATCGTACTTTGGGCTCATGAGTGGGCTCCATCATGTGAGCCCCGCTGATCGACTACTCCCCTGCGGTCGTTTCTCGATGCGCTATTCTCGTTTCTCCTCCGCTTGCTGTTTAAGGTCTAAGGCCATCAACGTTTCTCCCGCGTGGTCTTGCCGCTGCCGACAACACGACCGCTTGCGCCGTCGTAAACGGTCGTAACACCCCCGACGGTAGCGGTGCGCTCACTGACGCGCCCCGTTGCGTCATACACCGTGGGCGCGCCCTGCGTGTCGGTTGTCGATCGAGCAACGACCTTGCCAGTCTTGGCGTCGTAGAACGTGCGGCACTGCGCCCATGCGCCGGTCGCGCTCGCCAGGACGGCGGCTGCGATCAGTGCGCCGGCAGATTGCTGCTGCCGCGCTTACCTGCGCTATAGGCAACTTGAGGTTCTCCAATGATTGACCGCATCGACCATATCGTCATGAACTGCCGTGATGTCGAGACGACTGCCTCATGGTAGGAGCGTGCGCTTGGGTTCAAACGCGAGGGTTATACCAGGCCGGCGGAACCTGGTGAGCGGATCGCGCTCAAATTCGGGCAAGCAAAAGTTCAATCTCCGCCAAACCGGGACCTCGGGCTCGGTGACATGCAAGGTCGATGCACCGGGCTCATTTGACCTCTGCTTCATAGCCGATGGTAGCCTCCAACCGGTCATCGAGCGCCTCAAGAACTTGGGCATCGCCATCATAGTTGGCCCTGGCCCGCGCACCGGTGCTCTTGGGCGCATGACCTCAATCTACTGCGAGCACCCCAAGCCACTTGAACTCGCATAACGAGACCGACCAGGCGGACGCGGACAGAGTTGATCGCGTCCGCGAGGCATTCAGCACCAGGTGAGGCAACACGCCCCCCGAAGGCAAACCATGAGCCCGCTTCGGCATCCGCTGGTGCCAGGTTCAAGAGGCTTTTGGTCACTTGGTCGTGGGCATCGCACGCCGCAAACATTGCTGTTACTCGATGAGCGCGACGCATTCCTGCGCGAGGCCGCTCGCCACCACTGCGTTGGCATGAGTGACCGTGAGGCGGCGCGATATCTCCACATCGCACTGCTGCGCTACCAGACCGACGCATGGCGAAGGACCAGGGTCGAGGCGCTGTGCCCACCGCGACATGGAGGACGGCTCGACGGGTTGCCGTGGGCGATCCTCAAGGTTGCCGATCAGGTGCCGTCAGAGCGGCTAATCAGAGCGGTGCTGGCGTGTTGCCGCACCCGTGAACAGACATCATCTAGCGTTCAAATAAGGCAGTCTTGCTTTTCTTGAGGCCGGTGCAATACTCGGTGCAACGTGCTCGATGCGGGAGAGCAAGACTATGGACACAATGAACAGGTTTGGTATCTCAGGGCTGGTCACGCCGGACATGAACGACGTGGATATCTGGCGGGTGTATTTTCAAGGCCAGTTGACCGGTCCGAAGTTCGCAAGCCGCGCAAGGGCAATGGGCTACCTGTCCTCACTCAGGTCAGGCAACAGGAAGCCCGTGTTCGCTCGGTCGCACAATGGGAAGGAAGTGAGGTGAAGTGTGTGGGTTTGAGCTGGAAGGCTGGGCCTGCATGTCGCTTCGCCTTCTGTGCGCCGACTGTCGCGAAATGTTCCTGCAGCAACGCACAGATGCAAGGACGCGCAGCAACCGATGTCAGTAACGCCTGTTCAGACGAGCGAACCGCGCCATCGAGGCTGCCGATTAGATCCGCTTTTCGTTGCCCACCATCCGATGGATGATCGACCAATCGAGATGATTGGAGGCGACACCAATGGCAGGACCGAGTTTCGAGCCAGGACGGCCGACAGAGCCGACAATCCGACGATGGCGCCGCGCTTTCCGTTGTCGACCGCCAACGGCGGGCCGCACAGATTGGTGGCGATCTACTCAGCACTGAGCGCGATCTTTCATTTTTTGTTTGGGCCGAGTTACCGCAGGGGCTCCCGGTATGGTTTGGCGACGTCAACCCCGCCGCCATATTGGGCGCAGAACTCGGGACGCTACCGGCGGGCGACGCGGGCGGAACAAGCGCCGAGCATGTAATCGAGTACGTCGGGCAGCGGCGATGAACACCAATAGTACAGCCGGACAGGCCCCCATTCGTTGAAATCCGGCGCATTTCAGGAAAAGAAAACATTGAGTGGCGGCTCACCGTATTTGTCTGCCTTCGCCTGGCAGGCGTGCGAACTACACGCGCGGCGTAGTTATGGTACGCACCATTAAATGATGCGACGGGAGCGGGGAAAATAGCACCGCAACACTAACCTCGATTAGTGCCGCCAGCGCCGAACTAGTTTCCCATATCACGACCCAGCTCTGCTTAGGGGAGAGCGGCATGCCCCGCTTTTACTTCCACGTCAGACGTGGGCAAATCACCATACTTGACCATGAAGGCATCGAGCTCGCTGATACTGTGGACGCCGAAGTGGAGGCAGCACAGCGCGCCCAACAGGTCATGGATGGGGAAGCAATGAACGGGGCGTCAATGAACGAGGCGTCCGCCAGCCGTGGGAGGATAATCGTTGCTGACGACACCTGGCAGACCTTGTTTGAATTCCCCTTCTAGGAAGCGAAAGGTGGTGCTTAGGGGCTGCGACGAGCAATTCAGCGCCAATAGCAGCCAAGTCAACGACGCCGAGCGGCGACTGGCGGGCCAACACATATTTATCGACCGGCTACGCGCCTCGGGTAAAGATACCCGCTCGGCGGAAAAGGCGTTGGAAGTCATGCGCGACATTCTGCGCGACCTCTATCTCGCGCGCAGTTTGTTGAGGCGCAAGGGCGTGCCCCGCAAAGGTGCTCCGGACGCACCGCCGCGCATCTCAAAAGCCGCGAGCAGGCGCTAGCAGCCAACGCGTGGCGCTCGATGCTGACCAATCTCAGCAAGGTCGGTCATGCCCCGTCAGCCCTGTTCGCTGAGCGGCGGCTCACCGGCTTCGTCAGCTTTGCGCTGGGCGATGTTGGCAATCTCAGTCCTCACTTCGAACACGACCTGTTCAATGCAACGTCGGGTCGCAAGATTACCGCGCGGCGCACGCCGCGCAGGCATCGAGGACATGGCGGTGAGCGTGATGCCCAAAAGCTGATCGATGAGCGCATCGACATCCGACTGACGAATAAGCTCGCCGCGTTTCTCGGCCAGCTTGAGTTGCAGCATTTCGGTCTTGGCTCGCGTGTATTTGGCATCGGCGTCATGGCGCGGCGTTCGTTTGCGGTCGCGTCGCAGAAACCGGATGTAAGAAACGCGGGCCTCATCAAGCGGATAGCCGTCCGTGGTGCGGCGTACCACGCCCTCGCTTTCTAGCTTCCCGAGATAGGCTCGGCTGCAATGCAAGTGCTGCGCCAGGGCCGAAGCGGACACGATGAAGGGCCTGTGTGGCCGGGAGACCGTCGCCTTAGTGGTGAAGATTGCGCCAGGTCATGAACCCATAAAAATAGCCTCTAGCTCTGCCTTACCCAAACAATCAAGCCGAGCAATTCACCAAGAGCATCAGGAGCGGCAAAGAGCAAAAGCCACACCAATAGATGGCAACAACAATAAAAACAAAACCCGCGGGAAGTGTGATGTTGCGAGGGAGTGTCTGTTGCTCGACGGCCTTCTGCGAGAAGTATTCCCACCGGAAGAACGTCACCAGCACCACCACCCGGCCGAGATGCTTGAGAAAACAACGGTCACCCATAAACCCTCATGCGCTTGAGCGGAATGCCAGCCTGGACAATTGGGCGTTCCGCTTTTCTCTAAAAGCAAGATCGCTATGGCAGCGGTGACCGCAACGGCGCGGTAAACCGCCGCCCCGCGGGCTACAAGTCCGCAGGCATCGGGATCGAAGGGCTCCCAAGTTAGCAAATGGTGGCCTCGACCAGCGCAATAGGACTGAGCCCCTATGAAGACGACGAGAGCTTCGAGGGCCTCACCCCCGCAGCGCGCTGTTGGTGTCTGTTTGCGTCTCGCGCGCAGGTAGGGACGACAACCTGTAGCTCCGCCGAAAAGGTGGCAGCTGCTAAGGCTTAGCTGTGTGGGGGTCGAGGCAGTTCTGAGGTTAGGTGTGTCCGCGCTCGAGGTAATATCATCAGCATACTGTCTTAATTCTAGGGCATGCGCGGACGATCAGCGTCTCCGCCTTCTGTACGCGGGAACCCTGGCGATGCGAATAGTGTTTAGGCGGTTGGTGCGGAGTACTTGGTGATGTCGTGGCTTTTCGTATTTCGGATTGGGTTGACTGGATCGGCATCGCCTTGGTGCTGTTGCTGATTTTGCTCGCAGCACTATTGTGGATTTGGTGGGACAACAGCGACCGCTTTTGAAAACTACCTAGTTCAGTGAGCTGTCTTCCCCGCGAAAAAGCCGCAGGTTATTTGCTTCGGCATCTAGGAGGTGGTTGCCGTAGCCGGTCGCATGTCTTTGGGCTTCCAGGGGTAGCGTTGCTGCCTGTTCACCGATAGCCACCCGCATCGTGGCGAGGAACTCGCCTAACTTCTGGTAATCGGGATCGCGCCCAACGTTTGATAAATGCAAGCCCAGCGCCGTCATAGCGATCACTTCGAGGGCCGCTACGCGCCCCACCATTTCCTCGTTTGACATAGAGCCTCCACGTACCGGCTAGTTGCGAACAATTCTCAGCTCCCGGAACACAGTAGAAAAATCGGAACCACGAAGGGAACTTTGGCGTTGGTAGCGGGAAAAGTCGCCTTTGATAGTGTACATTTGCGGCGGATGGAGGGGAAAGCGTCTTCATCTATCTTTTGCGTGATGAAAGCGATAGTGCCGTTTTTGCCCTCTCGACCGATGTGACGGGGAGAACATCTCACCTGTCCGGTCACACATAGAGTGGATTTTCCTCGAAGCTATTGACACACCCAGGTTTCCCGAACCCTGGGACATTGATGATTTTCAGCAAGTGCTCGATCATCTGAGGGAGAATGGGCATTACCGTTTAGAAGGAGAATTTATTGAGCAGAATTCGCCGAAGAAAGCATCGTCATTCGTCTCGCGAATGCTAATCTCTAAGACTTGCATACGCCCGGCGTCGAAC
>Ga0075425_100002659_pt1 | contig 17926 bp, 17 predicted proteins | sample SoiMethybrSBSTD4_FD_75300 | JGI IMG/M metagenome (GOLD analysis project Ga0075425, IMG submission 75300) | Bulk soil microbial communities from a Populus tree surrounding site in Tennessee, USA - Soil MetaG P. TD hybrid SBSTD4 | ecosystem: Environmental > Terrestrial > Soil > Tree plantation... | reverse complement strand
GTGCGCGGCGGCGGCCTGACCACCGAGGGCGAGTCGGTGGCCTACGGCGGAGTCCTCCTCGACATGACGGGGATGAGTCGTTTGCTTTCCATTGATGAAAATAAGATGGAAGTCACAACGGAAGCCGGAATCTTCTGGGCCTCGCTCGCGGAGCACCTGCGCCGGCGCGGCCTCGACTACCTGTCGGCGCCGCTCAACCTCACTTCGTCGGTCGGCGGCACGCTCGGCGTCGGCGGCATCGACGTCAACTCGCCGCAGCTCGGCTGCAGCGCCGACCAGGCGCTCGCGCTGCAGGTGGTGACGCCCACCGGCGAGATCGTCGAGTGCTCGGATGCGCAGCACCCGGAGCTGTTCCAGCGCGCCATCCTCGGCTACGGCCAGTTCGGCGTGATCACCGAGGCGACCCTGCGCGTGCGCCGCTATACGCCGCTGCGCATGCGCTATTTCTACTACTCGTCGCTGCGCGCCGCGATCGAGGACCTGCAGATGCTCGACGCGAGCGAGGCGTCGGACTATTCCGGCATCCTCACCATGATGGACAAGGCGATCACGCTGCTGGTGGCGTTCGATTCCGATGACAAGGAAGCGCTTTTCGAAAAAGAGTTTCTTTCCCGACTAAAAGGCAACGGCGAAGCAGCCTTTGCCATCCGCATGGCGCTCCATTACGCCCTGCGTCCCTGGCGGCTCGGGGAAGCGTTTTACCTGTGGCAAAGAAAAAACCAATTGTTTCCAGAATTTCGCCGGCCCGAATTTCACCGCGACGGCAAGATGCTCGACCGCACGGTGGTGTTCTCGCGCGCGGTGTGGAAGCACTGGGGCGGGCGGCAGATGGTGATCCCCGATCTCGCCACGTCGGCGGAGAAGTTCGTCGCGGCGGTGGAGCGCGGCAATGCCGTGTGCCGCAAGTACTTCCCCTACTACACGCTTTACTGCGTTGGTATCCGGCTGCGCGACGATCACCGGCCGCACTATGAGCTGTCCTGCATTCCGCCGGACGCCCGTACCCGCGCCTACGGCTGCGAATTCGAGCCGATGCTCGGCGAGACCCTCTACAGCCGCGACACCCTGCAGTCGTTCAAGAACGAGATCTACGACATCGGCGTGGCGCTCGGCGCGAGCTACTACCGCTTCGGCGGCATGATGAAGGGCTATATCCGCCGCGCGTTCGGCGACGCGCTGGTCGAGCGTCACCTGGCGATGAAGCGCGCCGCCGATCCGGCCATGATCCTCAACCGGGAGGTAATATTTTGAGGCCCATGGGACATCACGATTGCAGCGGCTGCGGACTGTGCCTGCTCGTCTGCCCGGTCTGGGGCGAGACGCGCGACGTGCGCCTGACGCCCAAGGGACGCGCGCGGGCGATCCAGCACGGGGCAAGCCGCAGCGAGCTCGCTGCGTCGGTCGCCGGCTGCACTCTTTGCGGGGCCTGCGAGCCCGCCTGTCCCGAAGACCTGCCGCTGGTGGATATGGTGATGCAGCTTCGCGGCAACCCGGGATTCGCGGCCATGGGCGAGGATTTTCTTTCCCTCAGGAAGATCCTGGTACCCGGGCGCTCCCTGCCGGCCGACGGCGAGCTGCCGGCGAAAATCCTGAAAAGCCTGCCCGGATTCGAGCTTGCCGACGATGAGGGCGCCGACATCGCCGCGGCGCTCGAGTCTGGCGGCGCCATCGATCAGGCCCGGCTGGAAACCTTTCTGGTCCCGCTCAGCCGCGCGCGGCGCCTGGTGGTCGCCGACGGCCTGCTGTTGCGCGCGTTGCGCCGCTGGCTGCCCGGCATCCAGTCCACGGGCCTCGGCGAGGCGCTGCTGCCGGCGATCTCGGCCAAGCTGCGCGCCGGCGATTTCTACGTCATCGACAGCCGGTCCTTCAACCAGGACCATGCGCGCCTGGTGGGCCGCTACGACGCCTTGCGCGCCGCTTCTGGCTGCCAGATGAACCTCGACCTGCAGCGCATCGCCATGCCGGCCGCCGGCCAGGCACGCTGGATCCTCGAAGGGCGAAAGTTCGAGCGCATCGTGGTCGAGGACCTGGGCGAGCGCGCGGCGTTCGCCTTCGCCGGCAAGCCCGTGCTGCATCTCGCGGAGCTGGCATGAGGAGCGTGGACGTCGTCATCGTCGGCGCGAGCCTGTCGGCCGCGGCGGCGGCCAAGCGCCTGGTAGATGCGGGCCTCGAGACGGTGATCCTCGAGCGACTCGAGCTGCCGCGCCACAAGATCTGCAGCGGCATCCTGTCGCCGCGCGGGCACCGCTTCCTGCTGGAGAATTTCGGCCCGCTGCCGCGCGAGGCGCTGCACGAGCCGACCTCGTGCCGGGGCGTGACGTTTCACTTCCCGAGCATGGTGTCGATGAGCATGGACTTCACCGAGGGCTCGACGCCCCACCTGCACCGCAAATTCTCGGACCACTGGGCCATCCAGCGCAGCGGCGCCGAGGTGCACGACCGGACCTCGTTCGCCGGGCTGGAGGACAAGGGCGACCATGTGCTGGTGCAGGCGCGGCGCGAAGGCGCCGATGTTTCCTACCGGGCAAGAACCGTCATCGGCGCCGACGGGCCGAGCTCGCTCGTCATCCGCTCGATCTATCCCGACTACCCCAAGCAGATTCCCTGGTTCTTCGTCGGACAGAAGTTCCACGACATCGTCGCCTGCCCGCTCGACCAGGACTATTTCCACTTCTGGTTCCACCCCGCGCTGGGCCACTACACCTGGAGCCACGCGCGCGACGGCCAGCAGATCGTCGGCGTGGGCTTCAAGCGCGGCGACAATTTCGACGAGCGCCACCGCAACGTCGTGGGCTATCTGCGCGAGAAACATGGCGTGCACCTCTCCGAGCACACGCGCCACGAAGGCTGCGCCGAGAACTTCGGCCCCTCGCTCATCAACCGCTACGTGTTCGGCAAGGGCAACGTGCTGATCACCGGGCAGGCCTCGGGCTTCCTCAACATGATCGGCGAGGGCATGAGCTGCACGCTGCATGCGGGCGCGACCGCCGGCGAGGCGGTGGTCGAGGCCGGCCGGCGCGGCCGGCCGGTGCAGGAGGTCTACCGGCGCATGGTGGCCGCCGAAGTGCGGCGCACCACCGACCAGTGGAACCCGCTGAAGATCGCTTTCGGCCGGCCGCACGAGGCCGATTTCCCGGCGGCGCTGATGAAGCTGTCCTGGCGCGAGCGCGGCCTCGTGCTGCGCGACCTCTGGCGCTTCCTGCTACTGTACAAGGAGTTCAAGTGGGGCCGGCAGATCGCGCTCGCCGCCGCCCAGCGGCTTGCCGCGCCCGGCTACCCGGGCGCGCGCTGGCTCTAGCGGCGTCCTAGCGCAGCCAGCGTGCCATGATCATCAGGCCCATCGCCACGGCGATGGCGAGCGAGGCGAGGGCAATGATCCAGCCCGCGGCGCGCGGGTGGGTTTCCACCAGAAGGTCGAGCGGCGTGCGCATGCGCTCGCTGTCGGCCGGGACCAGGGCACGCGTCGACACCCAGCGGTTCATGCGCTCCTGCACCCTGGCCAGCGCGTCCGGCGCGAACAGCGCCATCAGGCCGAGCACGATCGCCACCGCGCTGCCCGCGATCATCAGCCACTTGATGCTCTCCACCGCCAGCGCAGTGGCGAAGCGCGGATCGGCCGCCGAGAAGGCCGCCCGCGGCACGTGCACCCGCACCAGCAGCAGGTAGCCGGCCACCGCTCCGCTCACCAGCAGGAAAACGCCGAGCCCCTTGGACGGCACCAGGCCCTGCCGGGGAAGCTCGAGCTCGCGCGTCGCGCGCCGCGTCGACACCCAGCGGTTCATGGACTGCATGAAGCGCAGCGTCGCCGCGGTGCGCAGCAGCAGGCCGCCGCCGAGCGCCAGGCCGCCCAGGCTGCCGGCGAACAGGAACAGCAGGAAGAACGGCACCAGCAGCTGGTCGAGCACGCGGAAGAAGCTCATGCAGGCGACACTATAATCGAGGCATGGGTGACCTGCGCGAGCTCCGCCGGGACGCCGCCGCCGAGCGGGCGGTGCGCGTCGACCTCGCCGCCGCCTTCCGGCTGGCGGTGCGCCTCGAGATGCACGAGGGGGTCTGCAACCACTTCAGCGCCATGCTCGGAGGGCAACGCTTCCTGCTCAACCGCTACGGCCTGCACTGGAGCGAGGTGACGGCCTCCAACCTGCTCGCGCTCGACGCCGGGGGGCGGCTGCTCAAAGGCGAGGGCGAGTACGAGAAGACCGCGTTCTACATCCATTCGCGCATTCATCTCGCCCACCCGCGCGCCGCCTGCGTGCTGCACACGCACATGCCGTACGCCACTTCGCTCACGCTGCTGGAGAACGGGCGCCTGGAAATGGTCGAGCAGAATGCGCTGCGCTTCCACGACGACATCGCCTACGACGACATCTACAACGGCCTGGTGGTGGACGAGGCCGAAGGCGACCGCCTGGCGCGCGCGCTCGGCACGAAACGCGTGCTGTTCCTCGCCAATCATGGCGTGATCGTGGTGGGCCCGACGGTCGCCGAGGCCTTCGACGCGCTCTACTACCTTGAGCGTGCCTGCCGGCTGCAGGTGCTGGCGCGCTCGACGGGCGGCAAATTCCGCGCCGTGCGGCCCGAGGTCGTGCGCGCCGCCTGCGCCATGATGCGCGAGGACGCGCCGAAGTACGCCGGCGCGCATTTCGACGCATTGAAGCGCATCCTCGAGCGCGAGGAGCCGGGCTATTCCCGCTAGCGCGCTGCAGCTGCGGCCGGCGGCGGCCGCGGATTTCCCGGCGATCCAGGCGATCTACGCGCACCACGTGATCCACGGCCTGGCGTCGTTCGAGGAGGTGCCGCCGACGGTTGAGGAGCTGCGCCGGCGCCACGACGACGTCGCGGCGCGCGGCCTGCCCTGGCTGGTGGCCGAGCTCGGCGGCGCCGTCGCCGGCTATGGCTACTGCGCGCCTTATCGCTCGCGCTCGGCTTACCGTTACGCCCTCGAGGATTCGATCTACGTGCGCAAGGACGCGCAGGGCAAGGGCGTGGGCGGCGCATTGCTGCGCGAGCTGATCGCGCGCTGCGAAGCGCTCGGCTACCGGCAGATGATCGCGGTGATCGGCGACAGCGCCAACGCCGCGTCGATCAACCTGCACGCCGGCCTCGGCTTCCTGCGCGCCGGGCTCCTGCGCTCCTCGGGCTTCAAGCTCGGCCGCTGGGTGGACAGCGTGCTGATGCAGCGGCCCCTGGGACCGGGGGACGGCAGCGCCCCGGAGAAGTGAGCCGCCGCGTCCCGGTCGCGATCGTCGGCGCGGGACCGGTCGGCACGGCGCTCGCCGTCGACCTCGGCCTGCGCGGCGTGCCTTGCGCGCTGGTGGAAAGCCGCGCGACGGAGCATCGCATTCCCAAGGGGCAGATGCTGGCGCACCGCACGCTCGAGCATTTCCATTTCTGGGGCCTTGCCGGCGAGCTGCGCCGCGCGCGCCTGATGCCGGCGGGCTACCCGATCGGCGAGATCACCGCCTATGGCAGCCTGATGGGCGAGTACTGGCAGGCGCCGGCCGGCCGCGAGCTGGTGCGGCCCTTCTATTTCCAGGACTACGAGCGCCTGCCGCAGTACTGCACGGAGGCGGTGCTGCGCCGCAGGCTCGAGACGCTGCCCGGCGTGGACGCGCGCTTCGGCTGGACCGCGCGCCGCGTGATGCAGGAGGGCGGCGCCGCACGCGTGCTGATCGAACAGGACGGCGGCGCGCGCAGCGAGGAGCTGGAGGCCGATTACGTCGTCGGCTGCGACGGCGCGCACTCCCTGGTGCGGGAGCAGGCCGGCATCGGCCGCCAGGGCACGGATTTCCGCCAGACCATGGTGCTGGCGGTGTTCCGCTCGCGCGAGCTGCACGAGAAGCTCAAGCGTTTTCCCGAGCGTTCCACCTTCCGCGTCATGCGTCCGGAGCTCCACGGCTACTGGATGTTCTTCGGCCGCGTCGACGTGGGCGAGAGCTGGTTCTTCCATGCACCGCTGCCGGCGGGGGCGGACCCGGTCCACTACGATGTTCCCGCCCTGATCCGCGACGCCGTGGGCGCCCCGGTGCACTGCGAGTTCGACCACCTCGGCTCCTGGGACCTGCGCGTCGCCGTCGCCGAGCGCTATCGCGAGGGGCGACTGTTCCTCGCCGGCGATGCGGCGCACAGCCATCCGCCCTACGGCGCCTTCGGCCTCAACAACGGGCTCGAGGACGCCGTCAACCTCGGCTGGAAACTCGCGGCGACGCTCGCCGGCTGGGGCGGCGAGCGCCTGCTCGATTCCTACGACCTGGAGCGCCGCCCGGTGTTCCATGACATCGGCGAGAACTTCATCGCCGCGCGCATCCGCCGGGACGGCGAATTCCTCGCGCGGCACGATCCGGCGCGCGACCGCGCGGATTTCGAGCTTGCCTGGAAGGGCCGCGAAACCGACATCGGCTCGCGCTTCCAGGGCTACGCGCCGAACTACGAAGGCTCAGCTGTGGTGGCGGGACCCGCCGGCGGCACGTGCTCGGCGCACGGCACGCACGAGCTGAAAGCGCGAGCGGGCCACCACCTCGCACCGCACAAGCTCGGCTCGGGGCGCGATGTCTACGAAGAGCTTTCCAATTCGAGCTTCAACCTTCTGGCCTTTGATTGCGGGGACACGGGGCCGCTCGAAGCGGCCGCACGCTCACTTCGATTGCCGTTGAAAACCATCGTGGATCACCGCAAGACGCCCTATGACGCGCGCCTGGTCTTGGTGCGTCCGGACCAGTTCGTTGCCTGGGCCGGCGACACGCCGCCTGCAGATCCCGCCGCGCTGCTCGCGAAGCTAGCCGGTCGTTAGGACGACCTTGCCTTTCACCTGGCGGGCGGCCATCAATTGCAGCGCGTCGGCGGCCCGCGCCAGCGGAAAGGTCTGCGACACGTGCGGGCGCAGCTTGCCCTCGGCGTACCAGCGGCCGAGCTGCTGCAGGCTCCGCGCGAATTCGTGCGCCTCGCGGCGTACGAAGTCTCCCCAGAACACGCCGACCACCGAGGCGCCCTTGAGCAGTGCCAGGTTGAGCGGCAGGCGCGGGATGTCGCCGGCGGCGAATCCCACCACCAGCAGCCGGCCGCGCCAGGCGATGGAGCGGAACGCCGGCTCGCTGTAGGGGCCGCCGACCGGGTCGTAGATCACGTCGGCGCCCTTGCCGCCGGTGAGGCTCTTCACCTGCTCGCGCAGGTCCTGGCTGGCGTAGTTGATGGTGGCGTCGGCGCCATGCTCGCGGCACACCGCGAGCTTGTCGTCGGTCGAGGCGCAGGCGATGACGCGCGCGCCGAGCGCCTTGCCGATCTCGATCGCCGCCAGGCCGACGCCGCCCGCGGCGCCGAGCACCAGCAGCGTCTCGCCGGCACGCAGCGCGCCGCGGTCGCGCAGCGCGTGATCCGACGTCGCGTAAGTCAGCAGGAACGCGGCGCCGGATTCGTAGGACATCCCCTGCGGCAGCGGCACCAGGCGTGCCGCATCGACTTTCACCTCCTCGGCGAACGCGCCGTAGGTGGTGAAGGCGATCACCTTGTCGCCCGGCTTCCAGGCGGAGACGCCTTCGCCGACCTGCTTCACCACGCCGGCGAGCTCGCTGCCCGGCGAGAACGGCAGCGGCGGCTTGAACTGGTACTTGTTCTGGATGATGAGGACGTCGGGAAAGTTGACGCTCGCCGCCTTCATCGCGACCACCACCTCGCCGGGTCCGGGCGCGGGCGAGGGCAGGTCCTCGACGACGAGCGACTCCGGCGGGCCGTACTGCTTGCACAGGACCGCCTTCATTTGCCCGAGCGTGCCGCCAGTCCGCCGTCGATGGTGAGAATGCAGCCGCTGGTGTAGGAGGAGCGCTCCGAGGCGAGGAACAGCACCGCCGCGGCGATTTCCTCAGCCTTGCCCGGGCGGCCGAAGGACATCTCGGCGAACAGCTCCTGGTAGCGGTTGGCGTCGCCGAGCAGCGTTTCCGCCCGCTGGCGATAGAGCGTCAGCAGCCGGTCGGTCGCAATCGGGCCGGGATTGATGCCCACCACGCGCACGCCGTCGGCGTGCGAGGCGCCGCCCAGGGCGCGGGTGAAGGCCATCAGGCCGGCGTTGGCCGTGCTGCCGGCGATGTAGGCGGCGTCCATCTTTTCGCCCGCCGAGCCGATGATGTTGACGATCACGCCCCGGCGCCTGGCCTTCATCGCGCCGTACACCTGGCGCGTGAGGTTGATATAGCCGAACAGCTTCAGGTCCCAGGCCTTGCGCCAGGTGTCCTCGTTGACCTTGAGGAGATCGCCGCCGGGAATGGCCCCGGCGTTGTTGACCAGGATGTCGAGCTCCCCGGCCCATTGGGCCAACTCCTCGGCCGCGCCCGGGCGGGAGAGGTCGACGGCCTTTGAAAGGAATGCCTTTTCAGAGGGGGGATTGCGGGAAGCAATCCTGACCTGGGCGCCTTCGGCGATGAAGGCCTCGGCGCAGGCGCGGCCGATGCCCTTCGAGCCGCCGGTCACCAGCACGCGCTTCCCTTTGAGGTTTAACTCCATATAGTCTCCACATTATGCCCATGCTGACTGCGGACGACGGCGTCAGGCTCCACTACGAGGAGGCCGGCAGCGGCACGCCGGTCGTGTTCGTGCACGAGTTTGCCGGCGATCAGCGCAGCTGGGAGCCGCAGGTTCGCTATTTCTCGCGCCGCTACCGCTGCATCGCCTATAACGCGCGCGGCTATCCGCCCTCCGAAGTCCCGGAGGATTTCAAGCGCTACTCGCAGGAGCGCGCGCGCGACGACATCCGCTCGGTGCTCGACGCGCTCGGCATCGAGCGCGGCCATGTCGTCGGCCTGTCGATGGGCGCCAACGCCACGCTGCACTTCGGCCTCACCTATCCCCAGCGCGCGCTTTCGCTCACCTTCGCCGGCGGCGGCTACGGCTCGCACCCGGCGACGCATGCGAAGTTCCAGGAGGATTCCCGCGCCAACGCCGAATTCATCCGCCGCGAGGGCATGACGCGATTCGCCGCCACCTACGGCCACGGCGCGACGCGGGTGCAATACCAGAACAAGGATCCGCGCGGCTTTGCCGAATACATCGAGCAGCTCGCCGGCCACTCGGCGGCCGGCTCGATCAACACCTTGCTCGGCGTGCAGGCGCGCCGTCCTTCGTTTTACGACATGACCGACGCCATCGCGCGCCTCGCCGTGCCGCTGTTCGTCATGACCGGCGACGAAGACGAGCCGAGCATCGAGGCGAGCGTGATGGTCACGCGTTGCGCGCCCGGCGCCGCGCTCGCCGTGCTGCCGAAGAGCGGCCACGGCATCAACCTGGAGGAGCCCGATCTGTTCAACCGCCTGCTCGAGGACTTTTTCCACCAGGTCGAGACCGGGCGCTGGACGCCGCGCGACGCGCGCGCCGCGGTGGCGTCGATCTACGGGCCGGCGGGCCGGCCATGAGCCTGATCGTCGAGGCGCGCGGCGCGGTCGGCTGGATCGTGTTCAACCAGCCGGAAAAAAAGAACGCCATCAACAACGCGATGTGGGCCGCGATTCCGCCGGCGATGCAGCGCTTCGACGCCGATCCGGCGGTGCGGTGCGTGGCATTCCGCGGCGCCGGCACCGAGGCGTTCGCCGCCGGCGCGGACATTTCCGAATTCGAGAAGGTCCGCTCGCAGCGCAGCGCAGTGGCGAAGTACGACGGGCTGCTCGACCGCGTGCTGCATTCGATCCAGGATTCGCGCAAGCCCTCGCTCGCCATGATCCACGGCTTCTGCCTCGGCGGCGGCGTCGAGATCGCGCTGGCCTGCGACCTGCGTTACAGCGGCGCCTCCGGGCAGTTCGGCATCCCGGCGGCGAAGCTCGGCCTGGCCTACAACGTCGAGGGCCACAAGCGGCTGCTCGAGACCGTGGGCCACGCGCGGGCGAGGGAGATCATGTTCCTCGGCCGGCGCTACGACGCGCAGGCGGCGCTGGCGATGGGGCTGGTGCACGAGGTCGTCCCGGATGAAAAGCTTGAAGAACTGGTTACAAAAAGAATCCAGATTCTCTGTGAGAACGCTCCGCTCGCCATCGCCAATTCGAAGACCATCATCGAGGAATACGTCAAATCCTCGGGCAAGCCGGACGCGAAGGCGATGGCCGCGGCCATCGCGCGCGCGGCGAAGAGCAGCGACTACCAGGAGGGCCGGCGGGCATTCATGGAAAAGCGCAAGCCGCGCTTCACCGGCAAATGAAGACGCTGAAGATTCGCGGCCTGCGCGTGCGCGCGGTGGTGGTGCCGATGAAGCGGCAGTTGGCCACCAGCATCGCCGCGGTCACCGCGGCGCCGCTGCTGCTGCTCGATCTGCAGACCAATTCCGGCATCGCCGGGCGGGCGTACCTGTTCACGCCGGGCCGCCACAACCTCGCGCCGGTAGCGAAGCTGCTCGAGGCGATGGCGGCGATGGTGAAGGGCGACGAGGTCGCGCCTTTCGACCTGGAACGCAAGCTGCGCGCGCGCTATGCGCTGCTTGGGGTGCACAACATCGTGCTGTTCGCCATGTCGGGCATCGACATGGCGGCCTGGGACGCCCTTGGCCAGGCGCGCGGCCTGGCGCTGGCACGCATGCTGGGCGGCGCGCCACGGCCGGTGCCTGCGTATAACTCCAATGGCCTGGGTCTCCTGCCGATCAAGGCTTTGCCGGCGGAAGCCGTGTCCCTCGTCAAGGAGGGCTTCAGCGCCATCAAGCTGCGGCTCGGCCGGCCGCAGGCAAAAGACGATATCGAGGCGATCCGCGTCGTCAGGAAGGCGATCGGCCCGGGCGTCACGCTGATGACGGACTTCAACCAGGGCCTTTCGGTCGCCGAGGCGATCCGCCGCGGCCGCATGATCGACGACGAGGGCGGCGTGTATTGGATCGAGGAACCGGTGCGCGCGGACGATTTTTCCGGCAACCACCGGATCCGGCAGGAAGTGCGCACCCCGATCCAGATCGGCGAGAACTTCATGGGGCCGGAGCAGATGGCGCAGGCGCTGGCCGCGGGCGCCTGCGACTACTGCATGCCGGACGCCGAGCGCATTGGCGGCGTGACCGGCTGGATGCGCGCGGCGGCGCTGGCGCAGGGCGCCGGCATGGAAATGTCGAGCCACCTGTTCCCCGAGGCGAGCGCGCACCTGCTGGCGGTGACGCCGACCGGCCACTGGCTGGAATACGTCGACTGGGCGAACCCGGTGCTCGAGGAGCCGCTGCGGGTGAAGGCGGGGCAGGTCATCGCGCCCGAGCGCCCCGGACTCGGCATGAAGTGGAACGAGAAAGCGGTGCGGCGCTTCCTCGCTTGATGTTTACGCGGCACTACCCGCACTGGCCGCCAGGACAGCCGAAGACCCTGGCGCTGCCGGAGACGACGGTTTACGCCAACCTCGCGGCGATCGCCGCGCGCGATCCGGAACGCGCCGCCATCGATTACTACGGGCGGCGCCTGTCCTACCGCGAGTTGCAGCGCCAGGCCGATGCGCTCGCCGGCTTCCTGCAACAGCGCTGTGGCGTGAAGAAGGGCGACCGGGTCCTGCTCTACGTCCAGAACAGCCCCCAATTCGTCATCGCCTTCTACGCCATCGTGAGGGCCGACGCCGTGGTGGTGCCGGTCAACCCGATGAACCGCACCGAGGAGCTGCGCCACTACGTCTCCGATTCGGACGCACGCGTGGCGGTCGCCGGCCAGGACGTGGTGCGCTACCTGCGGCCGGTTGCGGGCCTGGAGCACCTGCTGGTGGCGGCCTACTCGGATTACATCGACCCCGGCACCGACCTGCCGCTGCCGGAATTCGTGCGCGCGCCGGCGCATGACCGGTCCTGGCGCCAGGCGCTCGACGCGGGTCTTGCTCCCGGTCCGCAGACCGCCGGCCCCGAGGACCTCGCGGTGATGCCTTACACCTCCGGCACCACCGGCAAGCCCAAGGGCTGCATGCATACGCACTCGAGCCTCCAGGCGACCACCGTGCCCTACCTGCACTGGCGGGGCGCGCAGGAGCGCAGCGTGGTGCTCTCGGCGCTGCCGATGTTCCACGTCACCGGCATGCAAGCCGGCATGAACGCGCCGATCCACGCCGGCGCGACGCTGGTGGTTCTTTCGCGCTGGGACCGCGACTGCGCCGGCCAGCAGATCGCGCGCGCCCGCGTCACCAACTGGTCGGCGATCACCACCATGCTGGTGGACTTTCTCTCCAACCCGCGGCTCAAGGAGTACGACCTGTCCTCGCTCCAGGTGCTGGGCGGCGGCGGCGCGGCGATGCCCGAAGCGATGGCGCGGCAACTCGAGGAGGTGATCGGGCTGCCCTACGTCGAGGGCTACGGCCTGTCCGAGACCATGGCGCCGACGCACATCAACCCGCCGCACCGGCCGAAGCGCCAGTGCGGCGGCATTCCCTTCTACAACACGGATTCCCGCATCATCGACGTCGAAACCCGGCAAGAACTCGCCGTCAATGAAATCGGGGAAATCATCGTCCATGGGCCGCAGGTGTTCCGCGGCTACTGGAAGCAGCCGGAGGCGACCGCGGAGGCCTTCATCGAGCACGACGGCAAGCGCTTCTTCCGCACCGGCGACCTCGGCTACTTCGACGAGGAGGGCTACTTCTTCATCACCGACCGCCTCAAGCGCATGATCAACTGCTCGGGCTTCAAGGTCTGGCCTGCGGAAGTGGAGGCGATGCTCTACGCGCACCCGTCGATCCAGGAAGCCTGCGTCGTCGGTGCCCGCGACGTTTATCGGGGTGAAACGGTAAAGGCTTTTGTCATCTTGAAAAAAGACCTGAAAGAAAAAATCTCGCCGCAGGACATCGTTGACTGGGCGCGGGAGAAAATGGCCGCGTTCAAGGTGCCGCGCATCGTCGAGTTCGTCGACGCGCTGCCCAAGACGGCCACCGGCAAGATCCTCTGGCGGGAACTGCAGGAGAAGGAAAACCGCGCCTAGGCGAGGGCATGCCGGGCGAGCCACCACGCCAGCCCGGCGATGAATGCCGAGCAGGGGATGGTGAGGATCCAGGCCCACAGCAGGTCGCCGGCGATCCCCCAGCGCACCGCGGACACCGACTGCGCCGTGCCGACGCCGACAATCGACCCGGTGATGGTGTGCGTGGTTGACACCGGCACGCCGAGCGCCGTCGCGATGAACAGCGCCGCCGAGCCGGACAACTCGGCGCAGAATCCGCCGACCGGGCGGATCTTGGTGATGCGCTGCCCCATGGTCTTGACGATGCGCCAGCCGCCGAACAGCGTGCCCAGGCCGATCGCCACGTAGCAGAGGATGACCACCCAGAAGGGCACCGCTTCCTTCGCGCCGGGGATGCCGGCGGCGATCAGCAGCATCCAGATGATGCCGATGGTCTTCTGCGCATCGTTGCCGCCGTGCCCCAGGCTGTAGAGCGAGGAGGACAGCAGCTGCAGGCGGCGGAACAGCCGGTCCACCTTGCTCGGGGTCGAGCGCTTGAAGATCCAGGAGATGGCCAGCAGCAGTACCGAGCCGAGCACGAATCCGATCAGCGGCGAGATGAAGATGAAAGCCACGGTCTTGAGGATGCCCGCGGCGATCAGGGTTCCGGTGCCGGCCTTGGCGACGCCCGCGCCGATGATGCCGCCGATCAGGGCGTGCGACGAGGACGAGGGAATGCCGTAGTACCAGGTGATGATGTTCCAGGCAATGGCGCCGATCAGCGCGCCGAACACCACGTACTGGTCGACGCTGCCCTGGTCGATGATGCCCTTGCCCACGGTCGAGGCGACGCTGAGGTGGAAGACGAACACGGCGAGGAAATTGAAGAACGCGGCCATCGCCACCGCCTGGTGCGGCTTGAGCACGCGCGTCGACACCACGGTGGCGATGGAATTGGCCGCGTCGTGGAAGCCGTTCATGAAGTCGAAGGCGAGCGCGATGACGATCAGCCCGACCAGCACGCCCAGGCTGAGCTGGGTCGCGGTGATGCCGTCCATCAGGAATTCTCGAGGACGATGCCCTCGACGACGTTCGCCACATCCTCGCAGCGGTCGGTGATGGTCTCGAGCAGGTCGTAGATCACCCGCAGCTTCATCACCTGCTTGAGGTCGCTTTCCTCGCGAAACAGCTTCGACACCGCCGAGCGCATCACGCGGTCGGCATCGGATTCGAGCCGGTCGATGTCCTCGCAGCACTTGAGGATCGCTTCGGAGCTCTTGATGTTGGTCAGCAGGCCGACGGTGGTTTTGACGCGGTCGCAGCAGGCCTGGCAGATTTCGGCGAGCTGCTTGGCCTCGGGCGTGACGGCGCGCAGGTCGTAGAGCGCCACCGACTCGGCGACGTCCTGGATCAGGTCGAGGATGTCGTCCATGGTGGTGATCAGCTGGTGGATCTGCTCGCGGTCGAAGGGCGTGATGAAGGTCCGGTGCAGCAGCGTGATGCACTCGTGGGTCAGCTTGTCGGCGGCGCGCTCGGCCGCGTCGATGCGCTGCGCATGCGCGTCCAGGTTCTTGAACTCGCCGATCATCACCGCCAGCTCGCGGCTGCCCTCGACGATGCGGTCGGCGTGGGCGTTGAACAGGTCGAAGAACTTGCCCTCGCGGGGCATCAGGCGTCCGAGCATGGCGTCAATCCTTTATTCCGAGGCCGCGCGATTGTAAGCGTTTCACGTCGTTTTGATCGAATCCCCAGTCGCGCAGCGCCTGCGCGCCGCCCGCGCCGCGCTCGGGCGGCGGCCGGCTGACCGCCGGCGCGGTGCGCGAGAAACGTGGCGCGGGAGCGGGTTGCTCGACGCTCCCCACGGAGACGAAGCTGTTGCGCGCCTGGTTGTGGGAATCCCGGCGCGCTTCCGAGAAGCTCAGCACGGGGGCGAAGCAGGCGTCCGACCCCTCGAACACCCGGCACCACTCGTCGCGGGTTTTCGTCCTGAATTTATCGGCAAGGATTGTTTTCAGTTCCGGCCAGCGCGAGCGGTCGTTTTGCGGCAGCCCCTCAAGCTTCAGGCGGGAGAGCAGATCGTCGTAAAAGCGGCTTTCAATCGCGCCGATCGATACGTACTTGCCATCCTTCGTCTCGTAGACGTTGTACCAGGGCGCGCCGGTGTCGAGGATGTTCGTGCCGCGCTCCTCGGACCAGTCGCCGGTGGCGAGGAAGCCGGAGAACATCGCGGCGAGGAGCGAGGCGCCTTCGACCATCGCCGCATCCACCACCTGGCCGCGCCCGGAGCGCGCCGCCTCGAGCAGCGCGCAGGCCACGCCGAAGCCGAGCAGCATGCCGCCGCCGCCGAAGTCGCCCACCAGGTTGAGCGGCGGCACCGGCGCCTCGCCCTTGCGGCCGAACGCGTGCAGCACGCCGGCGAGCGCGATGTAGTTGATGTCGTGTCCGGCGCGCGGCGCGAGCGGGCCGTCCTGGCCCCAGCCGGTCATGCGGCCGTAGACCAGGCGCGGGTTGCGCGCCAGCGCCGCGTCGGGCCCGAGGCCGAGGCGCTCCATGACCCCCGGACGGAAGCCTTCGATCAAGGCATCTGATTTTTCAATTAATGAAAAAATAATTTCCGCGGCGCCGGGCTTTTTGAGGTCAAGAGTCACGGAACGCTTGCCGCGCATCATCACGTCGTGGCGCCGCTCGCGCTTGAGGCCCAGGTCGGCGGCGGCGGGGCGGTCGACCAGCAGCACGTCGGCGCCCATGTCGGCGAGCAGCATGCCGGCGAAGGGTGCCGGGCCGATGGCCTCGAACTCCAGGATGCGAATGCCGCTCAGGGGACCGGGCATCGGCCTAGTCTATATTGCCGCCATGCCCGCGCGTTACCCCGAGCGCATCGTCTGCCTGACCGAAGAGACCACCGAGACGCTGTACCTGCTCGGCGAGGAGCGGCGCATCGTCGGCATCTCCGGCTATACCGTGCGCCCGCCGCGCGCGCGGCGCGAAAAGCCGCGCGTCTCGGCATTCCTCAGCGCGAAGCAGGACAGGATCCTCGCGCTGCGGCCGGACCTGGTGCTGGGATTCTCCGACCTGCAGGCCGACATCCTGCGCGACCTGGCCAGGGCCGGGCTCAACGTCATGGTGTTCAACCAGCGCTCGGTCGATGAAATCCTGTCGATGATCCTGATGTTGTCATCGCTGGTGGGGGTGGCGGACAAGGGGAAAGCCCTGGTGTCGCAGTTGGAAAAAAATCTTCTGTCGATCAGGGAAATCGCGAAAAAATTCCCTTCCCGTCCCCGCGTCTATTTCGAAGAGTGGGACGAACCGATGATCAGCGGCATCCGCTGGGTGAGCGAGCTGATCGGATTTGCCGGCGGCGAGGACGTTTTTCCGGAAAAATCCCTTTCACCGGGCGCCAGCGGAAGAATCGTGGCACCGGAAGCGGTCATCGAGAAAAATCCGGACGTGATTCTGGGGTCGTGGTGCGGCAAGAAATTCCGGCCGGAGAAGGTGGCCGCGCGGGCGGGATGGCAGGCCATTTCCGCCGTGCAGCGGAATCAACTGCATGAAATCAAGTCGGCGGAGATCCTGCAGCCGGGGCCTGCCGCCCTGACCGACGGCGTGCGGCGCATCCAGGAGATCCTGCGGGCGTCGCTAGACGCCCGGTGAATGCCCTCAGTGAATCCCGATGGAAGCCTCGATGTTGCGCACCATGGCGACCAGGCGCGGGCCGAGGTCGTCCTCGAGCTGGCCTTTTTTCACCATGAACGCCGGCACGATGCAGTTGAAGGACACGATCTCGCCGTCCACCGTGCGCCGCATCGGCGCGCCGACGGCGAAGATCTCGCGCCGCAGCTCGCCGGTGCTGACGCAGAAGCCGCGCCCGCGGATTTCCTCGAGCGACTTGTCGATCGGCGCGCGGTACTTGCGGTGCGACTCGGGTTCCTTGACCTTCATCTGGTTGAGCACCGATTCGCGCTCGGCGGGGTTGCAGGCGGCGAGGAAGGCGCGGCCGATGACCGAGTGCGAAATCGGCACCGAGGTGCCGATGTCGGGCAGGGTGGTGAGGCCGTTGCCGCTGCGGCAGGACTCGACATACACCATCGAGAGCCGGTCGCGCACCCCCATCGACACCGAGCCGTTGCAGTAGTCGGCGAGCTCCTTCATCAGCGGCCGCGCCACCTGGCGCACGTTCATCGACGCGAGCAGCGGGTAGCCGATCGACAGCACCGCCGAACCGAGCTGGTACTTGCCCAGGCGCATGTTGTGGCGCAGGTAGCCGAGCTTGGTGAGCGTGTAGGTGAGGCGCGACACCGTGGGCTTGGGCAGGCCGGTGCGCACCGAGATTTCCTTGTTGCCGAGCAGCGGCTCGAGCGGCGTGAAGCAGCGCAGCACTTCAAGGCCGCGCGCCAATGTCGTGGCAAACTGGCGGTCGCCTTCATGCTCGTAGCTGAATGCGGCAGGCGCCGGCGAAAGCGGCGCCGCGGGTTCGGAAGCCCCCATGGATTGCGTCTCCTCGTTCAAGCGGGATCCAGCGGAGTGTTAACTTAATCATATTCTATTCCACATATCGGAATCATGAACCCCATGTTCGATCTCTCCGGCCGGGTGGCGCTGGTCACCGGCGCGACGCGCGGCATCGGCAAGTCGATCGCCGAGGAGCTGGCGCGCGCGGGCGCGAAGGTGGCGCTGTGCAGCCGCAAAGCCGAAGCCTGCGAAGCCACCCGCAAGGAATTGGCGGAAAAAGGCTTCGAGGTCATTGCCCTGCCGTGCAATGTGTCGCGCAAGGAAGAGCTGCAGAAGTTCGTCGATGCTGCAAACGCAAAATGGGGCCGCATCGACATCGTCGTCGCCAACGCCGCCTCCAATCCCTATTACGGGCCGTTGACCGAAATCGCGGATGACGCCTTCGACAAGATCTGGGCGAACAACGTGAAAAGCGTGCTGTGGCTGGCGGCGATGACGCTGCCGGGCATGGCAAGCCGCGGCGGCGGCAGCTTCATGGCGGTCGGCTCGATCGGCGGCTTGATTGCCAACACCGTGATCGGCGCCTACGGCATCTCGAAAGCCGCCGACCACCACCTGGTGCGCAA
>Ga0075425_100002658_pt1 | contig 17931 bp, 25 predicted proteins | sample SoiMethybrSBSTD4_FD_75300 | JGI IMG/M metagenome (GOLD analysis project Ga0075425, IMG submission 75300) | Bulk soil microbial communities from a Populus tree surrounding site in Tennessee, USA - Soil MetaG P. TD hybrid SBSTD4 | ecosystem: Environmental > Terrestrial > Soil > Tree plantation... | reverse complement strand
ATTTCAAACTGAGCTGGAGACACAAAATCGCGGCGTGCGCTTGGTGGAAGTGGCCGGTGGCTACCAGTTGCGCACGCCCAAAGACAATGCTGACTGGGTAAAGAAATTTCTTGGCGGCCGTCCCGCCCGGATGGGCAAAGCGACCCTAGAAACGCTCGCGATCGTCGCCTACCGCCAGCCGATGACGAAAGCGGAGATCGAAGCGATCCGCGGCGTCGATGTCGATGGCGTGATTACCACGTTACTTGAGCGTAGTTTGATTCGGGCGGTTGGACGCAAAGATGTTCCCGGTCGACCTTTTCTGTACGCCACCACACCGGAGTTTTTGCAACTATTCAATCTCAAGGACCTGTCCGGATTACCTCCGCTCAAGGAGATGGAAGAAATCTCGCTGCCGGAAATTCCCGGTGCGACCATCGCCATCGATCAAGCCGAGGAGAGCTGATGCCGCTCTGCTATGGAACGTTTGCAAAAAATCATCGCTCGAGCGGGCCTGGCGTCCCGCCGCGAGGCTGAGCGTTGGATTGTCGAAGGGCGCGTTTCGGTTAATGGAACGGTAGTCCGCAAGCTCGGCTCACAGGCGAACCCCAGTTCGGACAGTATTAAAGTCGACGGAAAACGGATCAAGCCCCCCGCAGCTAAGCTTTATTACGCTCTTCACAAGCCGCCTGGCGTCATTACCACACTGAACGATCCGGAAAACCGCCCTGATTTGACGCCTTATTTGGCCGTACTCGGCGAGAAGCGCCGCGTCTTTCCCGTCGGGCGGCTCGACTATAATACAACCGGGCTCTTACTTTTGACCAATGATGGCGACCTGGCGCTGCGCTTGGCTCATCCGCGTTTTGGCGTCAAGAAGCTCTATCACGCGAAATTGAGCGCATGTCCCACCCAGGAAGATCTCGCTCAATTAAGAAAAGGAATTCGTCTCGAAGATGGGATCGCCGCGCCGGCGCGCGCCAGAGTCATAGAGAGGCTCAAGAAAAACGCCTGGGTGGAAATTGAAGTACAGGAGGGGCGAAAGCGTGAAGTGCGGCGAATATTCGAAGCCCTCGGCTACTTTGTCGAGAAATTAATTAGAATTCGTGTCGGCCCAATTTCTTTAGGCGCTTTGTCGCAAGGCGAGATTCGCCCGCTCACATCGAGCGAAGTTTTATCATTGAAGAAAGAAGTTGGGTTTCTAGGACCGGCAAAACAGTCTTCTGCTAAACGTCAAGAGCGCAGAGGGCCTCTAAAAAACAAAGGGCGGCCATGAGGCGCCCTTTGCACAAAACTTTTTTGCGAATTCCTAATGGCGCAAGCTGCAAAACTCTTCGTAGTCGATCAGCTGATGAATCGTCGGGTGATCGCCGCACATCGGACAATTGGGATCGCGACGCAGTTTTAGCGTATTGATCTCCATCGTAAGCGTATTGAAGCAGAGCAACCGACCGATGAGACTGTCTCCTTTGCCTAGAATCAGCTTGATCGCTTCCAGCGCCTCGATCACGCCGATCAGCCCGGGCAGCACGCCCAGAACTCCCGCTTCCGCGCAACTCGGCGCCAGCTCCGCGGGAGGCGGTTCCGGGTACAGGCAGCGATAGCAGGGTCCTTTGCCGGGATAGAACACCGTCGCCTGGCCTTCGAATTGAAAAATACTGCCATGCACGTTGGGTTTTTTCGTCAGCACACAGGCGTCGTTGACGAGGTAGCGCGTCGGAAAATTGTCGCAGCCGTCGACGACGAAATCGTAATCTTTGATGATCTCCATGATGTTTTCGGAGGTCAGCTTGGCCTGATAAGGAACCACCTTGACGTCCGGATTAAGCGCCTCGAGGGTTTTTTTGGCTGATTCCACTTTCGGCATGCCCACGCGATCGTTGGCGTGCAGAATCTGCCGCTGCAAATTGGAAATGTCCACTACATCGTTATCGATGATGCCCAAAGTCCCGACCCCGGCAGCTGCCAAATAATAAGCTGCCGGTGAGCCCAACCCACCAGCTCCGACCATCAATACCTTTGCCTGCAGTAGCTTCGCCTGCCCATCTTCACCAACTTCGGGCAAAAGAAAGTGGCGGCTATAGCGGATCAACTGTTCCGGGGTATATTGAAAATCCTGAACCCATTTGAAACCACCATTTTTCCAGGCTCCATATCCGCCGGCCATGGAAGAGACGTTCTGATAACCCATCTCTTTCATAACTTTTGCCGCTAGCAATGACCGCACTCCTCCGGCGCAATAGGCAACTACCGGTGAGTTTTTATCAGGAATCACCGATTCTACTTTGATTTCGAGAAATCCTCGCGGCAGCGGCAAAGCTCCTTCGAGGTGCCCCTGGCGCCACTCGTCGCTTTCGCGAACATCGAGTAAAATCGGCGACTTGCCGTTGTTCTTGAGCAATTCGTTTACCTGTTGCGCGGATACCTCCGGCACTTGTTTACGGGCCTCGGCCATGATCTCTTGAAAATTTTTGGCCATCGAACTCCTCCTGGTAGACCTTGAAGGTCAAAGTTAAGCGCCGAGATAAAGAATGTCAAGATTGCGCCAGCGAATCAGTTTGCTCGGACGAAGCCGCGCGCCTCGAGTTGCTTCGCGCAGCTTTCTACCGCCGTGGCGAGGACAGCAGGATCCGCTTGCGCCAATTGACCCCGCGCAGCGCAGGTAAGCGTCTGATTCGTCTCCGGATTGTACATCTCGATCGAAAGCGGTGCCGCGGCTGAGCCGCATCCGTACCACACCAACAGTAGCAGCACGAAGCTGGATAACCTTTGCCAGCGCGCCAACCGAAAAACCTTCATCCAAAACCCATGTGAAAGATTGATGTTAAGTCATAGCAGAACCCACAAGAAAGCAAAATGGCTGCACGTCTTATGTGCGAGCGGGACCGCTCCACCGCGGTGAAATGCGACCGAGGAACACTTAAGAAACCAGCGCTAGATAAGACAACCGGGATCTTCCATAGTTCTTAGATACGAGCTACGCAGTCGAGCATGGTTGAGCACCTGACCTAGATTGGTCTTGACTCATGAACCAGACGAGAAGAAATCCGGACCGCCTGCATCATGCGCCTGACAATAGCGCTGCGGCGCTTCTGCTGATCGATGTAATCAATGATTTGGAGTTCGAGGGCGGGGAAGCGCTTTTGCCATCCGCGTTGAAGATGGCGGCGGCATTGGCGGCGTTGAAGCGCCGGGCCAAGGAGCAGGGGATTCCGGTGATCTATGCGAACGACAATTTCGGCCGGTGGCGCTCCGATTTCCCGAAACTGGTTGAACATTGTTCGCGAGAAGATGCGCGCGGCCGGGAAATCGTGATTCAACTTAAGCCCGAAGACGACGACTATTTTGTTCTCAAACCCAAGCACTCGGCATTTTTTCAGACCAACCTGGAAATTCTTCTCGAGTACCTCGGCGCCTCTACCGTTATCCTGACCGGAATGGCCGCGGATATTTGCGTACTGTTCAGCGCGAACGACGCTTACATGCGTGATTTTCAGATTTATATTCCGTCTGACTGCGTCGCTTCCGAGTCCGACGAACGCACTCGCTCAGCGCTGCTGCTGATGCAGCGGGTGTTGAAGGCCGATATTTCAGCTTCGACGGATCTCAAGCTAGAGAATCTCGTCGCGGCAGCGAAAGCCGATAAACCGCACTCCGTTTCCGACTGATTGACTGACAACCCCGCGCGATTCGCGATTGCTCACAGCGCTCATCGAGAACCCATTCTGGAGCCATTAGGTGAAGTTCAGCGCGAATAGGGTACGCGAGTCCGTTCTTTTTCTAAGCGAGGGACTTCCGGCGGGGCGATCCCATGCATTTGGCCGGTTTGAGGTTAAGTGGTTCGCGCTAAACGTGCATGCACTGATTTCCGGGCGCGCAGCCAGGCCATTAGAGGTCGCGGAGCTGCAAATTGGCGGACGATTGCTCGTTCATTTCCTGAAATCGCTTCAGTGTTTCGCGCAGCTTTTCGACATCCGGAGATTCCGCGATCGGCACTGCGCCAAGGCCTTGTGTATCCAAGCGGTTGTTGACCTCGGCTACTGTAAGCCCCTGAATGTCGCAGGCCGGCTGATAAGAGATATCATCCGGATGTTCGCCGCACACCTCGGAAAGAAGTCGCGCCTCCTTCAAATCTGAAAGAACCGAACGAACCAAGCGGATAGGTACCTCGAGTTTCCGGGCAATCTCGCGGTCGGTAGATGGGTTTTGCGCTTGGGCAAAGTTTTTGATGCAGAGCGCCATAACTGCGAGCGCAGTCATTCTTTTGAATCTGGGATTCACGGTTAGACAATCCTGCTCAAATTCATAGGTAGCGACATTTTGATGGGCGAACGACGCTTCGGCCCCCAAAAGGACAATCAGCCAACTCAGTTGAAGCCACGCCAAAAATAGGGGCAGTGCAGCAAAGCTGCCGTAAATCGCGCCATAGTTAGAGACCCCGATCTGGAATTTGATGTAGGCCAGTTGAACGAGTTGATAGACCGTTCCTGCAAGGATTCCTCCCCAGAGAGCCGATTTCATCTCTACTTTGGTATTCGGCATAAAGACATAGATAAACGTGAACACGAGCCAGATTACGCCGTAGGGCAATAGTTTAAGAAAGGCGATCAGAAGGTTTGCGAGATATCCCAGAAAAGAAAGTTGCTCCAGCATCGATGTGATCCTGGTCGTGAGCAGCACCGTGATGCTGCCGGCGAGGATGATCAACACTGGACAGATCAACATCACCGAAAGGTAGTCGGCAAGCTTGCGACCGAGCGCCCTCGGAGTCTTTACACCCCAAATGTCATTGAAAGAGCTTTCGATATTCCCGAGGACTTTAATAATTGTCCAAAACAATACGACGATGCCGACCCCGGCAAGGGCGCCACCTTTCGTGTTCTCCAATAGGGACTGCGCAAAACCGATGATTCTCTCCGCGACCTCTTGTTGGCCCTCCAACTTGGCCATGAGTTGATCGCCGAGCATCTTTTCAATGCCAAATCCTTTGGCGACCGCGAAGGCCATCGCGACGACCGGCACAATCGATAGCAGGGAGTAAAAAGTTAAAGCCGAAGCTCGTAATTCACATTTGTCGAGGTTAAAACGCCGCAGCGTCAATAGTAAAATTCTGAGCTGCTTCAGCCAGAACGATTGTTTTCGTGTGAGTTTATGCGCCTCCAAGCGCCAAATATCCGCGTTCAAAAATCGCAGGACAACGGAGAGTCTGGGAATCGGGTGGCTTTTTGATTCCGCCGGGCGCTTTGACAACCGATTGTGCGATCGCAGTTTCACGTTGATCCGGCTCGATGTTGCCTAATACCGCTTCGCTCCTCACGGTTCAAGCTTGGTATTTGAAGCGATTATACGGACTAAAGGTGCTGTCACAGTGTTACAAGGGCTGTTTGGAAGTAATAGAGAATGCGCATTGCCGGAGAGCAGGCAACCATTCAAGCGAAAACGTGCGAGAGTTTCAATGTTTTCGAGCTGCGCCAAGGAATCCGTGATCATAAAGTGTCCTCCGCTGCGACGGTGATCCCCTCGATCGCCTCGCGCACAGCGAGGAGATCCCCGACTCCCCGCGCCGTCGCCAGTGATTCATAAAATTCGTGGAGCATCGCGAGTTCCCGAGCCAAAATTTCCGCGAGATCGAATAAGCCAACCTCGTTAGCGGCGTCCCGCAATTCAAACCACTCCGCGATCATCGAGTTGAGTTTCGCTCGTTGATCGTTGGCCCAAGCGCGGGCAAGCTCCCCGGCCCGACGTCTGGCAGACGTGATGATTGCGCTAGGTCTGGTGCCCCTCGTGATCCCGAGAACCGCACAGGCTTCTTTGAAGGTGAGTCCGTCGAGTTGGCGAAAGAAGTCGATCACGTCGCCACCAGCTTCAAAGCCGAAGCAATGGTAAGTCTGACGGGATTCACTCACGGTGAATGATGGAGTTTTCTCCTGGTGGAATGGACAGAGCGCAACGTGTTTCTGCCGGCATGGCGTAGCTCCACGCGTGCGCCGATCACTTCGATGATGTCGGGCTCGTCCACTTTCGAGCTGCCCCGATTACTGAGCTTGATTCGCCTCGGCCGCCTTACGCTTCTGTGTAGGCCGCAGAGCTCCCGCGCCGAAGCGGGCAATCAACTTCGCGCGCTTGTCTGAGGTCGGATCCACATGACCCCGGATGATTTGTGACAATCGCGGTTCTCGAATCTCCAATTCCTTGGAGGCTTCGACCTGCGAACCATAAGTTTCCAGGATTCTAATTTTCAGTTCGAAGTGACGCATAGTGCTAATCCCTCTTTTCCAGAGAAAGAATTTTTTCGGTTTTGAGATATTGTAAGGCAACCTTCAAGGAGCAAGATTCTGAGACTGCTCGAATATGTGTTAACCGGATACATGGCTGAACCTCGATTGCATCGAGGACCTTCCGGTTGCCTGCGATAGCTTACGGATGCTCACAAACAAGCGCCCAAAAATTTATTTTTTATCGAAAAGCGCATAATGTGAGGGTCAGAGCACCGCAGAACGGTAGGGGGGCTGAGATGAACCGAAAATTAAGCGCCGAAAATCGGCTGTTTCGCAGGATCGTGATGGAGCGCTAAAGAAGATCGATCCGGTGATGATCCCGCAGCTGTGGACAGTCTGGGACGAGCTGGTCAGAAAACAGAAGGAGAAGAGAGAGCGGCCCGCGCGGGCGAAGAGCGGGGCCGATAATGTTTATATGCTGAATGACGACGATATCCGAAGCCTCGTTGCACGCAGGTCGGAAGGATCCAACCTGGATTACAAGGCGGGCTTTGCATGGACGAAGGAGAACCGTGAAAAAAAATATGAGCTAGTCCGCGGCCTAATGGCGATGTCCAATACGAAGGACGGCGGCCGGGGTGATCTTCGGTGTGGCTGATGAAGACTTTTCTTTTACCGGTGTGTCAGAAGAAGTTTATGAAACCGCTGATCAGAGCAGTGTAGTGGAAAGTTGCATGACAACAGTTCTCCGAATCGTATTGCTTTGGCCTCACGTTGCGGAGAATCGGCTTAAGGATCTGTTTGCGGTGAAGGACGCCTAAAACAAGAGAGAAACCGGGGTCCCGTTATTTCCTTCCGTTCTCGAAGAGATCGATTGAATCCCGCTCACGTTTCTTCGCTGCACGCCGATCGATCTCGGGCTTCTCTTTCAATCGTCCGTGCTTTTTCCTGAGCGACCAGCGCGCGGTCCCGGTAGATGTTGAGCCCGTTCACTTCGTTGGTCAGTTTGCAGCCGACCTCGGCCCAATGATCCCATCCGGCAGCCGCGATGACGTGGCCCATTTTCCGGCCCCGCTTAGTGTGGAAGTCCAGCGCATGGTCCGGGATCTCCAGACGATTCTTTTCGCTCTCACGCGCCGCCACGGTGCGCAAAACAGTCGAATTTATTTTATCACGTATCCCCGTGCTTCCATGCAGGAACGGTAGATGTCTGAGTCGTGCCTCACCTGAGAATTTCCGATGCCGAATAAAGACCAGGACTGTGTCCATTGGGAAGCGCGGAGGCACTCAAATTCATCCTTGGCGGATTCTTGTTGAGTCGTTCCGGTTTTGACCATAGCGGGGACGCCGCAGGCGGTAAGCGTGAGGCTGAGAATTAGGGGTAGGTATTTCATGCAACTGTGTTTGGGAGTTAGGGCACGCCGCACTGTTTCGCGAGCTCTGGATTCTCGCGCTTCCACTTCTCCAGAGCGAGCGGAGTCACGGCTGTTTTTCTGAGCCAGCTTCGCGCAATGACGACGTAGCCTGACTGGAAAGGAGTGCCGAAATATACGATGGCGCGATTGTGATCGTCGTCATCATCATCGTCGTAATAGCCTACTCGACCTTTGTATTTGCAGTCGTGCACCACAATGACGGGACCGTAGTCGGTTTGCTGGACGCGCTCCTCTGTCGCGGGCTTTTTCGTTTTTTCTTTCTTCCGTTTGGTATGGCGGAGTCGCGTCATGTTAAACGTTTGTTAAACAGTTCGCCTTAAAGGTTGGTCAGATAGGATCTAAGTGCTTGAAAAGTAATTGCCCCCGGCGAGACTCGAACTCACGGCCCCAGGATTAGGAATCCTGTGCTCTATCCACCTGAGCTACGGGGGCACATGTAAATCAACTAGTTACAGTATATTTGCTCGCTTCCTGTGTCAATGTTATGCCCATTTGTGCCTAAGCTTCCGCATGACTGTAATCGCTGCCACTATGTCATGATGCAGTTTTTTCCTTCACCGGGACTCCTGCCATGACGTTAGCCTAATTCCGCGAAATGAACCAGAAGTTCTCGATTTAGTCGTGGCATTACGTGTGCGTCTGAAATCGACGCTATGCGACATTTAGCTAACTTTAACTGGCCGTTTTTCGCCTTCTGGCTAGCCTATGCCGCGCTAATGGTGAGTGTAGTATCGCTTACGTTATAGGGAGGCGTCATGGGTTCCGGCGGGGGAATCTTTTGCGCAGAACAATACGTTGCAATCGGATTCTCTTGCTCGACGAGTCCTGATCGTTGAAGATTTTGAAGATCTCCGAAAACTAGTAGCCGTTTACCTCGGTGGCCGTGGCTACCAAGTGCTCCAAGCGGGAAGCGGCAAGGCGGCCATCCAAGCCGCGAAAAGCGGAAATCCCCATTTAATTTTATTAGACATCCGGTTGCCGGATATAAGCGGCTTGGACGTGGTGAGGGAATTGCGCAAATTATCCCAGACGAAGCATGTTCCTATTATCGGATGGAGCGCAGAATCTGGATCAAACCCTCAGAGAGAAATGTTACGGCACGCAGGTATTAGTCATTACATTCAGAAGCCGACTAGCCTTAAAGAACTCGACGCAGTAATTAAGCGCTTTCTGGCAAAATCAACGAAGGCGGATTGAATCGAGACCTTCGCTATTTCCTGCCGTTGAAAAAATTTCTGCATGCCAGCTTTCTGTGTCTAACTGAGATTCAAGACTTTGTACCAAAGCGTCTGCTGGCTATATTTCCGGTCCTTCCGTTTCACCACTAGCCCCTCAAGGTCGCCTTTCTTCACCATCTCGAGAAGCTTTACCGCGTCTCGGTCCACATAGCTGAGGCATCCAACCCAAAGCTCTAACTGCTCGAAACCCCAGGGCAGGATCGATTGTCCCGGCTCCAACCGTTTGCACGTTGCAAATCGCTTTTTCAAATACTCCAAAAATAGGTTCGCACTGAGATAAAGAGCGAAATGAAATGGCCCACATTCTCTTGGCATAATCTAAACCCTTATACATGGGAAACAAAAAATGAAAAACACTATGAGGTGCAACTGATCTAGGCGGGGTAGAACGGAGTAAAAGCAGCGTAGGAAAATCCGACTACCAAACTCTTAAAACTGTCAGTTCTACCAGTATCCAAGAAGTAGCTGATTCGGTAGCGTAATGTTGAGCAGGTCGCCGGCGCGTTCGCCTTTTGGAATTCGTAGCTACGTCTCTTCCTCATCGCAACACGTGGTCTGTCTACTCTACATCGATTGCAACGTTGAGAATCTGATCGATCTGCCCTTCGACATCATTAATCATATCGCTGTTGGTGATTGTGAAAACGCGCTTCTTGCCGCCGGCTTCGACTATCAGGTCGGATGCGTCACGATTTGGAATATCGCGCCAAGTGAGTCCATCAAGCGGGATCGCCTGCTTTGATGCAGCGTCCTGCAACGCTATTTGAAACCGTTCCCGGTTTTTTATTGTGTCTTGTTGCGCCATTTGGTCCGAGCCTCCCTTCTTCCTGAAGCAAAGATTACCCATTTTGAATGAGTGTTTCGAGATGGGTTTTGGATTGATGCAAAAAGTCATGGCCCCGGTCCGCTTTGGGATCCAATTCGACAACTCCAGATCTCCGCTAAAGCCTCGAGGCAAACATTCCTCTGTAGCGTCTTGTTGTTAAGTGATACGTTTTCTGAACATATTTTCAGTACGCGCGTGACCCCCCTAGCGACACGCTATACGCGCCTGTTATCTTTTTTCTTGTGCGCCGCTCACACGCACGTTTTTGGCTGTGAGAAAGGAGGTAGTCATGAAACGGATATCTTTGTTGGTTGCCTTGATCTGCTGTGTTCTTACTGCGCGGATTTCAGCAGCCGCCGAGAGCCCATGGACGGTACGAGCGGGGGACAGTCTCGACATTATTGCGTCGACATTGGAGATTCCGAAAGAGGAAATTAAAAAACAAAATCCGGGAATTGTAGAGAGCAATCTCCAAATAGGCCAGAAACTTAAACTGCCGCTCAGCACTTACAGAGAAACTAGAGCTCTGGAACAAGAACTGGTTAAGAGGGATCAGAGGATCCGGGAGCTCGAAAGCAAAAGTAGCGATATGGAGAAAAGCGTTGGTAATGCTGAATCGCAATTGCGCTGGTATCCGATTTGGCTTTGGGGATTCTGGATTTGTTTCGGCATGCTTGCGTTCATATTTGGCGGCGCATATTGGATTTTTCGGCAAACACACCCGCGGGTTTTTGAACCACATGATCGTTCACTCAGAGACTTGAGAGAAAGCCAAACACGTTTGCGAACAGGACTTGCGCAAGAAGATGAAGTTTTCGGCATCAGCCAAGGTGTCCAATGGCAGCCGCCATTGAATCGACTGCACGCGCACCGGTAACTAACCATGCTGCCAGAGCCTTTACTGTTGTAGATTCCTATTGTAGCAGCGGCAACTGTAAAATTTGCAGACTGGCTTAGTACGCGCCAGGGTCTTGGTAAAGTGTTGATCTACCCGGTAAATCCGCTGGGATCTTCAGCCGCCGCTACAATCAAGTCGTTCCCGCCGCCATAGCTACCATCACAAACGATCGCGACTGCACCCGACTTTTTCGATTTCCGCTTCCGGGAATAATTCACCCCCCCAATTTCACTTCAATCGCTTCTGCGCCTTAGCCGATTCAGAGCTCAAGGAAGCAGGAAGCGCTAAGTCTTCGGCATATAAATAACTTGTCATCTGGCCCCATAAGGTGTTTAAACTATGGCGAAAAGGGGGCCAACCATGGCGGATTCAACGCGCTACGTTGAAGAGCTCAGAGCGATCGGGCAAATGCTCACGGGCAGAAATATCGTTGATTTCGAGTTGAAGCATGTGGGTTCCGGCTACTTCATTCAGGATCTTCATGAGCACACGGCTTCGTTCAGCTCGCGCATTCAAAATTGGTTTCATGGAGCGCCTTATGGCACTCGCGCTGAATCCTTGACGATCTCCCCGGCGGAGATTGAAAGGCTCTCAGCGGAGGGCCGGGCGCGCCGTAACAAAGCCGGGCAGCTCACGCAATTTCGTGAGCTTTCCAACGTTCTTCGTACAGTTGGCGCCTATCTCGACTCCAAAGAAGTCGAACTGCTGGAACTTCAGAAAAGGCCTATCTCTATAACGCTTCAGTACCGAGACAAATCAGGAGGTCAGGAAACAGAGGACCGTCCAGTGACTTCATTCTATAAATTCTTTCTCGAGCTCTACGAGAGGCGTGGTCAAACACAAGAACCGCGGCGCGGAAATTAGCTCCAGCCGGCTTTACGACCCGCAGCTGTCGATTTGACAAGCCTTTCCTCGCCGCCAAAAATAGCCTGGCTCGATTCGAATTTGCACCGATGTACGGCCTGCATATGAAACGATGGCAGCCATCACTCTCTCACATTCGCAAGCGCTCAGGGTCATCGGTCAGAACCTGGTTTCCATCAGCTGTGACTCCTTTGATCTGATCACGGCTGGCGACGATTATGTCGTCACGCGGCATGACTTCGACCCACCGCGAAGCGTTCCATCCAGCAAGACGTTTTTTAACCAATGGCTCACAAAAACCTTTCGGCGGCCCAAGGCCGAGCAAACCGCCTCAACTCGACTTCACTTCAGTCGCTCCGAAATCCTGATCTCAAATTTTCAGCGTCAGGCGGAACGGCGAATCGGCAATCCGACAGATGTTCGCGACTTGTCCTTCGTGCTGCGTGTTCTCGGCGATTATTTGGATAAGAAATTGGCCCGGGAATTTTCTATCTCGTGGTCGCCGCACTTGATCACGGTCCGGTACAATGGCAAGGAGGAGCTCTTCACACGGGACAATGTGTACGATTTTGGAATCAGTATGTATCTCAAAAGATCCAATCGCCGCTCGAGCTAGGATCTCGGAAAGTGCCCGCGCGTGTTCGGCCGAGAGTTTCGGCCGAGAGTTAATGATACGGATCTCGCGGCCCATGAACTGGACTCAACGAGGGTGAACTGATAAGACAAATCTGGTCCGACAGATGCACCGGCAGCGCTTTTCCGCGCGAGCGAAGGCGAAAGGACGGACGGTGAGATGGTGATATCGAGCAAGGAATTCGTTAGCGAAATCCAGCGGATGGTGCGCAGCAAGCACTCCAAAGATCATCCGATCATCGGTATGATCGAAGATGGAAAACTCAACCGAGATCAGCTCAAAGGATTTGTCGGGCAATTCTATCTATTTTTTCCCAAACCTTTTCCAAAGCCGATTGCGGCAATGTTGAGTCGCTGCCCGGACGATCCGGAGCTCGAGAAGATGTGGATCGAGAATGTCGTTGAAGAAGGGACCGGAGAAATCACCGGAACCGATAGTCATAAGGGTTTGTTCATCCGTTTTGCGAAAGCGTGCGGCTACACCAGGGAGGAACTCGATGCTGTCGAACCACTACCGGAGACCGGGGCATTTCTCGACTGGCGTGAGCTACTCATGTATCAGCGCAGCTGGCTCGAGCTCTACGCCTGCCAGGGTTTTTGTCTCGAAGGAACGGCCAACGAGCGAATGACGCGCGTGGTCAACGGCTTGACCAAGCACTACGGCTTCGATCGCGAATCGGAAGACATTCGCTATTGGACACTCCACATGGGTGTCGACGAAGAGCACATGAAGGTCGGACCGCTTGCGGTTGAACGCTATGCAGTCAGTGAGCCGCAACAGGCGATGGTGCGCGCGTCGGTGCAGAAAACCCTGGACCAGTTCTGGTTGGCTTTCGACGGCATCAAACGGGCCTATGTCGACCAGGACCCTCTGTACACACGCTGGCGCAACGGCAAATAGTTTTTCTAGGAGCATGACTATGGAAATGATCGATCTCTCACGGGTGATTTATGACGGCATGCCGAAAATTCCGATCTTACCGGATGTGCACGTGCAAAAATTCTTGAGCCTGGAAAAGGGGCATCCTTTGAACGTAACCGAGCTCTCGCTGCCGTGTCATGCGGGCACGCACGTCGATGCGCCGGTTCACATCGTTCCGAACGGCAAATCCATTGACGAGCTTCCGCTCGAATCTTTCACCGGAAACGGCGCGGTCATCAGTGTCCAAAAGAACGGTGGGGAAGAGGTGACGGCCAAAGACTTGGAGTCTTCCGGTGTCGAAGTCAAGCGCGGCGACATTCTCATGCTGCATACCGGATGGGACGAGAAATTCGATAGTCCGGACTACAATCTTCATCCTTATCTTTCGGTGGATGCTGCGGAATGGATGGTAAAGAGAGGAATCAAAATGTTCGGCATCGATTGCATCACGGTCGATTTGCCCACGCCGCTTAGGCCGAAGGGGTTTGATTTTCCGGTACACCGAACCCTCCTCGGCAATAATGTGCTGATCGCCGAGAATGTGACCAACCTGGGCAGCATCGTGGGCAAGCAAACGCGCATTCTCGCGCTGCCGTTACGCGTCAAAGGGAGCGACGCTGGTCACGCGCGCATTGTCGCGGAAGTCCTTCATTAATCATGCCGCTCACCAAGCCGATCAAAGGGATTATCGGCGCTTGCTTGACCCCGTTCGATGATAACGATCGGGTGAACTACAAGGCGCTCGAAAAAGAAATTGATTTTCTCGTCACCGATTGCGACGCGGTGACGATCGCCGCCGTGGAAGCGGCCGAGTACACAATGCTGTCGCGCGATGAACGCAAGGAGCTTTTGAAAGTCGCCACCGATATGGTCGGTAAACGAGTGCCGGTCATTCTCGGTTGCTCGAGCCCATCGCCGAGGGAGGTCATCGACTTAGCGGAATATTCCGCGAAGGTCGGCGGGGACCTCGTTCAGGTGCTGATGCCGCTCCGGCCTTGGGGCGGGCAGCCGACCATTGCGGAGTTGATGGAATTCTATACGCAGGTTGCTTCGGCAAGTCCGTTGCCGGTCACTTGCTATCACAATCCGGGGCCAGGTGCCGATCCGCCGCAGGATGCATTCGTGAAAATCAGCGAGATCGATAATATCCGCTATTTTAAGGAAAGCTCGAGAGACATCACCAAGATCTCGAGACTAATTGAGCAAATAGACTTAGCAGGACGCGGCCATTATTTCACTACAATGCAACCGTTACTCGTGACTCTGATGCTCGGCGGCTCGGGAGCGACGATGCCGCCGCCCGGCACGCGAATCGGCGCACAAATCGTCAAAGCATTTCGGGCAGGGGATTTAGAAACCGCACGATTCTGGGCCCGTTGCTATGCATTGTTTCCCGGGAAATGGGCCGCCTACGGTCTGCCTCCTGTCATGAAGTCCGCGATGAGGCATTTCGGGGTCGATATCGGAAATCCATGCCGCCCGTATGCACCGGTAAGCCCGCGCGATCACGCGCAAATCGGTCAATTTCTGCGGCAAGTCGGACTGATCGGTGAAGCGGGGCCAACGCCACAGGCGCTCATTGCTGCTCAGGACACACTTCGGCAGGAAGATACATTCCTGCGCTGACGATTCAAACACAAAATTTGGAAGGTGGCGCGCCAGGCGCCCGATCATCTAACGATGATGTATGGAATGGCTTAAAGATCTTTCGGACCGGCTGATTATCTGGTTCTTGCGGGCCTCTTCGGGGTTTGGCAAAGAACTCACGCTCGACGGCAAATGGGAACAAGAGTTGTGGCGCGAACAGCGGCTGCGTAACTTGCGCGGTTTGGCTCTGCGCTCACAAGAGCGTTTCGGCGCAAGAAAATAACTCACCCTCCGCATCTCGCGAGCAAACAACATGGCTTCGTCTTCCAAACGAAAAAGGATTGTCATTCTCGGCGGCGGTTGTGGCGGGGTCGTTGCGGCAACTCACCTGGGCAGAAAGCTGGGTGGAGATCACGACGTTATCCTGGTCGATCGTCGCGCCGAGCATATCTTTATGCCGGCGTTTCTCTTCCTGATGCTCGGCGAACGTCAACCACGTGAAATCAGCCGAAGCCTCAAGAATTTGGAAAAACGGAATGTAAAAGTGATTCAGTCGGAGATTCTTGGCATCAATCCGGCGCGCCAGGAAGTTTCGCTGCAGAACGAAAAAATTTCTTACGATTACTTGATTGTTTCCCTCGGGCTACAAACCCGGCCCGATTTGGTTCCTGGTTTTACTGAGTCGTCGCTACATCCGTGGGAAATGGAATCAGCGCTGCGTTTGCGTGAAGCTCTGGCAAATTTTCGCGGCGGCAGGGTAATCGTCGGCGTGCCGCTCGGTCCGTATCGCTGCCCACCCGCACCCTATGAGGCTCAATGGATGCTCGACGGCTATTTTCGTCAAAAAGGCATTCGCGATCGGGTTCAGATCGAATATTTCACCCGCGACCCTGAACCGACCGGCGAGGCGCATGATCCGGTCGTGTGGATGGACTCCGAGAGCAAGCACCGCGGCATCAAGCAAAACTATGACTTCGTCGTGCGCTCCATCGATCCCGAACGCAAGCTGGTCCAGGGACTCTACAAGTACAACATACCGTATGACCTGTTGGTCATGGTTCCGCCGCATCGCCCGGCGCAAGTGCTTCTCGATTCCGGTTTAGCGGATACCGAAACAGGCATCAGGGTCGATTACGAAACGTTGCAAACGAAATGGGAGAACGTCTATGCGATCGGTGACTGTGCGGACATGCCGGCGTCCAAAGCTGGCGGTGTGGCGCACCAGGAAGCCGATGTCCTGGCTCACAACCTGGCTGTTGAAATGACCGGCAAAGGAAGACCGGTCGATTTATGGCTTCATACGATATGACTGCTGGCATTCGGCGCTGGACGCGCCGCCGCCAATCGAACCACGTATCCGACCGGATGGCCACCGTATGGCGTCACCGATCCAAGGACTTGGGGACCGTCGCGCATGATCTATTGGGCGAAGATCGGTTTCGAGAAATGGTGGCTGTGGCGCTACTTTTAATCTTGATGTCTCCGAAACCCTTCCGGGCTTTCAAATGAATTCTCGATGCCCGGGCTACCACGCACAGAGTAGAGAAGCGAAATCCAAGGCTCTGCGGAGCCCAAAGCGTAATGGAAGAAAAGTTGACATAATATATCTTATCAGACGTTTTGTCATTCCTAACGGGGGCAACGTTTCCGGACCCCACCCGCTGAGGTGACGCTTAAGTTTGGATGCCAGGAAACGCGGGAATTACTTGGTAGTAGTTGGCGAGGCGGTTTTCGCCTCTAGGGCGGCTACTTTCACGGCAAGTGGCGACCCGGGGTTGTCTTTGAGGTAGTCCTTGTACGCTTGAAGCGCTGTTTGAGAGTCGCCAAGCGCCTCGGCGCAACGCGCCTTTCCTAGGGTCGCGCGCGAGTCCAGTGCTCTGGGGATTTTTTGCGCCTCGGTGAAATGCTCGATGGCGGGTTTACATCGTTTCATTTGCTCTTCAGTCTCGCCCAGCGTGACCAGAGCGATCTGACGATAAAGGCTTTCTGGTTTGGTGGCGACCACCGATCTTTCAGCAGCATTCAATGCCTTATCGAGCTGGTTGGTCGCGAGATAACTATTGGCGAGATAAAGATGCGCGAGTACGGCGTAGCGCGACCAGCGGTAAGTTTGTACCTTCTCGAAAGCCGGAATGGCCTCGCCGTACTTATCTGCCTGATACAATGAGAGTGCTCGTGTAAACTCGTGCGAGGCAGCGACGTTTTGCCGTTCCTTGAAGGATTGCCAGCCCCAGAATGCCAGTGCGAAAAGGACGACCGCGCCGGCTGCTGCAAAGACCAGTATCTTGTGCGCTGCGAAATACTCCAGCGCCTGATCGGAGACAACTTGAAACTTGTCCGGCTGGCGTAATTGCTTGCGCGTGATTCGTCGGCTCGCAGTGGCCATGGAGGTGATCCGTGTCAGTATCGAACAGCGGAGTTCTAAATTGAACGGCGATCGTGAGGATTTGCGGAATTTAGCTTAAAGCTATTGCTTATACTTGAAATCTTCCGGACCCATTTTCTCGAGAATTTCAGCCCATTTTTCCTTGGACACGTTGGACACGTTCTCCACGCCTCGTTCGCTTCCTTCCTCGTTCTGCTGCAGCATGCTGGAGGCCTCGAGCACGGCTTTGGCGACGTAAATGGGACTCTTCGTACGCAAGGCTAGCGCAATTGCGTCGCTCGGGCGTGAATCGATCATCATTTCGCGACCTGCGACACGGAGGTTGACGGCCGCGTAGTAAGTATTTTCCTTGAGCTCGGTGATTTCCACGCATTCGACGGAGCAGCCGACTTCGCCAAGAATCGTTTTCAGCAGGTCGTGCGTCATCGGACGCGCCATCTTAATCCCTTCGATTTCCGTCGCCATTGCAGTAGCTTCCAGCAGACCGATCCAGATCGGCAGATTGAGCTTGTTTTCGGTATCCTTTAGAATCACGATGGGCGTTTTAGTGACCGGGTCGAGAGTCAAACCGCCGACTGACATTTGGATCGTGTCTTCTCTTTTCATCATGCCATGTCCCCTTCTTGCTGGGAATTCAAAGTACTGTTATGCGACCACGCCTCGCCAATCAACGAGGTTGCAGTAGCGCCGGTGATTCGAGCCGGCACGAGCCGACCGACAAATTGTCCGGCCCCTGTCACGTTCACGATGCGATTGCTGCGAGTGCGACCCATCATCTGTCCGTTTTTGAGCTTGGACGGACCCTCGATGAGTATTTCCTCAATCTCGCCAATCCGACTACGGTTCCTCTTCAGCGAGATTCGCTGTTGGAGCGTCTGCACGATTTTGAGCCGCTCCTTTTTTACGTCGCTGGGGATGTCGTCCGTATAGATCTTTGCTGAAAC
>Ga0075425_100002657_pt1 | contig 17939 bp, 9 predicted proteins | sample SoiMethybrSBSTD4_FD_75300 | JGI IMG/M metagenome (GOLD analysis project Ga0075425, IMG submission 75300) | Bulk soil microbial communities from a Populus tree surrounding site in Tennessee, USA - Soil MetaG P. TD hybrid SBSTD4 | ecosystem: Environmental > Terrestrial > Soil > Tree plantation... | reverse complement strand
TCGCGCTCTGAAACAATTCCGCCCCTTGCAGGTTCCTTCCGATATCTCTCAATCCAGCGGTTATGCGGTCGACGTTTATCCGGTCGGTCTGCAATTCGGATTGAATCTCGCTCAGTTCATGAACCGCCTGAGGTGCGGAGATCTCTCCTGCTTGAAGTTTCTGCATGATTGTTTGCAGCCTTTCGCCTTGTTCGGTTCCCTTCAGAAGGTCGGTGGCTCGTGCAAGGAGGTTCTGTTGCTCCTGGGACAACGGATATGCGGGCGCGGCGTGAAGGACAAGCCAATTACGATTTGGTGAGAATGGACTAAGATTCAGGACGACGAATACCAACACAGTTCCCCCTGCAAAGAGTAAATTTCCTGGAAGGAAGTGGGGATAGAGTTTGGCGGAATCGATCTTTCCAACCTTCGCGGCGGCTCTTTCGATCTGTAGATCGACCCAATCGGATCGTGTTGGATTGCGAATGAACCAGTACGCCGTCGTAAGTTCATCCTGCAGTTTTAGTTTTTTGTCCACCGATGCTGCCGCTTCAGAAAGAGTTCCTTTGCGGCATAGCATCCAGATCGAGTAGCCCGTCAACGCGAGAAACCAGGTGCCAAGGACCGGAAAGACGACGATTCCGCGGAACGAAAGAAGCAAATCGGCGATTTTGAGTCCCAGAGGAAACAACAGAAAGAGAGCAACACCCCGGGAAAGATCCCTCAAGCGTCGATGCGTTCGTATCCGGCGTTCGACTTTTTCCAATGATCTGAGGATGGCTTCTTTGTCCGACATCGAGATCCAAAAGGTTTTGGGCGCTGAAACTGAAACCTAACATATCACGGCCAGAACGCAGCCGCGCTCCGTTTGACACTGCGCGAAAGACGCCGATATACTCCAGCCACAATTTCGAAGAAAACGAAATTTTTGGAAACAACTGCAGGGATCTGGTGTTTCCAGGGAGGCAGGATGAGAGGAATTTTTCGATTGGTGTTCCTGACAGCGCTAGTGTGTCTCTTCGGTTGCGCGATAGCCTGGGCGCAGGGTGGAGGATTGGCGCAAATTAGTGGCGGGGTGAAAGATCAGAGCGGTGCTGTGTTGCCCGGCGTCGAGGTTACTGTGACGCAGACCGACACCGGAGTTTCCCGCAACGTGGTAACGAACGAAACAGGATCGTACGTCTTACCAAATCTGCCGGTTGGTCCATATCGCCTGGAGGCAGCTCTTCCCGGTTTCCGCAGCTTCGTGCAGACCGGAATTGTGCTTCAGGTCGGCAGCAATCCAGTCATCAACGTGAGTCTGCAGGTTGGTCAGGTCAGCGAGCAGGTTGAAGTTCAAGCAGACGCGGCTTTAGTGGAAACGCGTTCCACGGCTGTCGGCACTGTGGTCAACAATACGCTCGTGGTGGAGTTGCCACTTAACGGACGTAACGTGCAGGAACTGATTCTCCTCTCCGGAATGGCGGTTGGCGGAGGTTCCCAAGGTACGGTCCGAAACTACCCAACGGATGTCATCTCCGTTGGTGGCGGACTACAAGATGGGTTGACCTACATGGTCGATGGCGGAACCCACAACGAACCCTACGGCAATTTGAACCTGCCCCTGCCGTTTCCCGATGCGATGCAGGAGTTCAAAGTCGAAACGAGCGCGGTGCCGGCCCAGTACGGACAGCACTCGGCAGGCGTGGTGAACGTCGTCACGAAATCCGGAACAAACGATTTCCATGGAACTCTTTTCGAATTTGTCCGGAACAAGGTCTTCAATGCACGCAATGCATTCGCGACGGCAAGAGATGGCCTGAAGCGCAACCAGTTCGGCGGTACGGTTGGCGGAGCCATCAAGCAGAACAAGCTCTTTTTCTTCGGCGGAGTGCAGACGACGTTCATCCGCTCGCAACCGACAACGGTCATTGCATACGTTCCGACGCCACAGATGCTTGGCGGTGATTGGACAACCATAACCTCGCCGCTATGCAATCAGGGCCGGCAGGTCACGCTGAGAGCGCCGTTTGTCAACAATCGAATCGATCCTGCACTGTTTTCGAAACCAGCCGTGACCCTTGTAACAAAGTGGTTACCTCCGACAACCGATTCCTGCGGCCAGATCAGCTTCGGCCGGCGGAGCAATTCAGATGAATACAATTACGTCGGGAAGGTCGACTACCAGCTGAACAACAAACACTCGATATTCGGCCGCTACGAGCTCGCACGCCTGAATGCACCCAGCGACTACGACGGCCAGAACTGGATTTCGGTGAGCCAGGCCGATTACACACGCCGAGCTCACTCGTTTGTGTTGGGCGACACGTACTTGATTGGTACCGGTACGGTGAACTCGTTCCGCGGCACGGTGAATTTCTCGCCGAACGAAAAAACGGTTAACGAAGACTTCTTCACATTCTCCGATCTCGGCGTGAAGAACGTTTATTACCAGCCGGGTCTTCCGAAGTTTGCACAAATCAATTTGAATGGTTCGTTCAGTACCAGCCAGGTGCCTACGCCGGGCAAAGCCAACACCGTAGTGTTTCAGGCTTCCGACGATGTCAGCATCGCGCGCGGAACGCATCAGTTCGGAGTCGGATTCAACTACATCCACTCACTCATGAACTATGTGCAGGGATCATTTGCATCGGGTCAATTCATATTCAACGGTTCCAACGTCGGGCTTCCAATGGCGGACATGATGGTGGGAAGGCCATCGCAATGGCAACAGAGCCAGGTTTCGGCACAGAACTATCGGCAAAATTACATTGCTACTTATTTGCAGGATACCTGGAAGGCAAACTCTCATCTCACGTTGAATCTCGGCGTGCGTTGGGAACCCTACATCCCGCCCTACGACAAAAACGGCAATATCGCACTGTTCGATAAGAGTTGGTACGATCAAGGTATTCACAGCTCGACCTTCAAAAACGCTCCCGTAGGTCTGTTGTTTACGGGCATCGATTCCGGAGCACCCAATACCAATTCACTCAACACTAAGGACTGGCGGCATGTGGCGCCCCGCGTTGGCCTGTCCTGGGATCCGAAGGGTGACGGTCTGACCGTAGTTCGCGCGGCGTACGGAATGTTCTTCGATTACCCCCACTTTTCGGAATACAGCGGGCTCAAGGACACTCCGCCGAGGGGTGCGCGCGTCACCGTTACGAATCCGCCGGGCGGTTTCGACGATCCATGGGCAGGCGCAGGAGGCAGTCCGTTCCCGATTGTTATTGATCCCAACGTTCCCTTTCCGTTGAACGGCGGGTACACGGTTTTTCCTCACGATCTGAAGAAACCGTACATGCAGCAATGGAACCTGAGCATTCAAAGACAGGTCGGCTCCGACTGGCTGTTGTCGGGAAGCTATCTCGGCAACAACGTCATTCACATGCTGTTCCTCCACGACGGCAATCCCGCGATCTACATGCCCGGCGCCAGTTGTGTGATCGCCGGACGAACCTATACGCCATGTTCGTCGACGTCCAATACCAACCAGCGCCGCGTGTTATATCTGCAAAATCCGGCTCAGGGGCAGTATTTCACCACCATGGCGGTAGCGGATACCAATTCAACACGGAATTACAACGCCATGTCACTTTCCATTCAGAAGCGGCGCAGTCGCGGTGTGACGTTCCAGGCGAACTACACCTTATCCCACTGCCTGGACTATGGGTACACCGACATCATTCAGACTTCATCATCGCTTCGTACCGAAGATCGCCGTGGCATCGATCACCAGAATTGCGAATTGGATCGGCGTCACAATTTCAATGCTTCGACCGTCTATGAGACTCCTCAATTTTCCAGCGCGCTGATGCGATGGTTGGGCAGTGGCTGGAAACTGTCAGGAATCTTCCGGATTCTCTCCGGCTCGGCGCAGACGATTGCGCTCGGTGTCGACCAAGCGTTGACCGGACAGAGCGACCAGCGGCCGGACCAGATACTCCCTTCGGCCTACGCTCCGAAGAAGAGCGTCAATCTCTGGCTGAATCCTGCGGCATTTTCGATTCCCGCCGTCGGGACATACGGCACACTGGGTCCCACGACCGTCTCCGGTCCGGGAAGCATCCGTATCGACACGGCTGTGACGAGGACCTTCAAAGTGCGTGAAAAACAAACGGTCGAATTCCGGGTTGAGGCGTTCAACGTCGCCAATCACGTGAACCCGAATAACCCGAGCGCGAGTCTCAACAACCAGAACTTTGGCAAGATTACGTCGGCTCAGGATCCGAGGATCATGCAGTTCGCGTTGAAATACGTCTTCTGATATTGGAGTGACCTGTCAATCCGCGTTTTCTTTGATCAATTCGGCCTTCCTCGAAAGGGGAGGCCGAATTTTTTTACGAAACAGCGGGGCAAGCGACAGACAGCGCTTTGGCCATTTCTAACGATCTCACTTCCGAGGGAACGGTCTCGGCGTGACGTCTGCGGGCGTCATGCCAAGCGCCCACTTGATACCCTCAAGCATCATCTTCTGGAACCGTGGATCGTCCCAGGTCGCATCAGGATGTCCCCAACCTACGTTGAAGACGCGTCCCTTACCGTATTGGCGCGCCCAGACCACCGCAAAGTCGCCATCGGAGCGACGCGCACGGCTCGCGGGTTCCAGAGACTCGGGGTCAAGCCGCAGGATGACGTGTACCTTGTCGCGCGAATAGGGCGCCTTGAACACGGGGTGCTGATCGTTGAACATGAAACTCAGGCCACTGAATGCGCTCACTCCAGGAAACGTCGGATCCTCGACAATAACCCTCGCGTTAGCGTTGAATTCACTATCCATGTAACCGCCCACCATTTCTCCGAATTCGGGCCAATCGGTGAATGCCACACCCGTGGCGTGACCTACGATGAGACCTTTTCCGTCGTCGTGAACGAATGACAGCAAGTCCGCTTTCTGTTGTTCGCTGAGCGTTCCGGAGCCACTCGGCAACATGAAAATGCCGTCGTAGAAATTAAGTGTCCGGGCGTTCACGCTACGTCCCTCATATCGGCCGTGGCCGGCGATTTGTCCCTTGGTGATCAACTGGGAGTCCGTGCGGATCATCGTCACGTAGGTCTTCGACTGTCGTCCAATCTGCTCAACCGTCGCCAGCGCGTGCGAGATCGAGTCGTGGTGGAAACCGGTCTGCACGTCCGCTACGGCGAGCAGTTTTTTGCTGCCCGTCCACGGATCGGGTTGTGCGCCGCCCGCCGGACCCTGCGCGGATATAGACCCGGACAGGAGCACGGCGGCGACAACTGAAAGAACGACAACAATTCGATGCATAATAATCTCCAGAATTGATCGCGTTTACGGCAGATTCTTCAACCACAGGTTTCTGAACGAGGCGGTGTTGTCGCCGCGGCCTTCGAGCTGGATTGCAAGCACGCCATGGTCGACGAACATTGTTGGGTGATCATCGATCAACACCGACATCAACCGTCCGTTGATAAAGAACAGCATCGTGCGGCCGCGCGCGATGAGATGAAGCTGGTTCCAGTCACCAATTTTCCAGTTCGTTCTCAGTGATTCTGGATCGTCAAAGGTGGCTAGCAAAGACGGAGCCTGGCCGGCCGCGCTTGCGGTCAGGACGATCTGACCACGGTAGGCGCGATCGGGCCTCGGCGGGACTCCGCGGCGCGGGCCAGCGCAGCACTCGATGAGCGCGCCTGTGTTGCTATTTGCGTTGTCGATATCTGCCTGATAGCCGCGCGTCTCCCATTTCGAGCGGGGATTATCCGGAACCTCACCGAGTCGCACCGCGCGAAACTGTACCCCGCTATTGGCACCTTCGCCTTCGAGCTTCAACTCAAACTTGAACTCAAAATCCTTCGGCTCGCCGTCTTGCCAGATAAGATAGGTCGGGCCCGTCGGCGGATCGGCTTTGGATCGCACGACGATCGCACCGTTTTCGACATGCCACAAATCGGTGGGACCGTCCCACCCTTTGAGCGTAGTGCCATCGAACAGCGGCAACCACCCCGCGTGATCATTGAAATCGATGGGCGAAGGCTCGACGTAGCGGCCTGATTGTTGCGGTGCGTTCGACGACTGCTGGTTTGCTCGCGGAAGCGTACGGGGTTGTGGTTGCGCCGCCGAACTCGCAGATGGCCACGGTATTTCACCCGGCGTTGTAGGCAGGATCGGCAGCGCCACCGTGCGCCCTGGCGCCATGACTGTCATCGGCGGCAGTGTGTCTTCCACGGCCGTTTCCACGAACTCGGTGCGCGACCCGTCCGGATCGAAAAGGTGCATGAGCCAGTGACGATTGTTCCCGACGTGCACTCGAACCTGAAGGTCGCTGAATCCACCACGGTCCTGCGCCAGATCTCGCGCTGCTCGCATATCGGCGACTTCGATCCCCATGTGCTGGACCGCACCCATTACTTCACGTTCGTATTGCGCGCGCGTTGCGGGGTTGTTCGGATCGAGCGGCGGAAATTTCGTCTCAAGGTTCCGATCCGTGTTCGGTGTCTCGATGTACTCGCCACGTCCTCCCGGCAGATCACGACCGCGAGCGAATCCCAGCTTGTCCTGATAGAAGGACGAGATAGAATCGCGATCCTTCGTGTAGATCCCAACGTGCCACAGATGCGTCGAAATTCGGCCTGGCTCGAGAAATCTACCGCGCGCCAGGGTTTGCTGCGAACCGGGAACGTATTCGACGAAGTCGAGCAGTGCGTTGTCGGGCCCCATCACGCGGAACACCGGGTTTCCGTCTGGCCCCTTGGTGATCGGGCTGGGATGCAGTCCTCGCGCAGTATAGATGCCATGCAGCCGCACCAAATCAGAGCTCTGAAAACTGACTCGGACCTGCCTGCTAATGCTGTCCCGTTGCAATCCCTGCACGACCTCGACGTACTGGTCGTCGTTCACCTTGAAAAAGATCGAGGCGATCCCGCCTGTCGCATCCTTGAGCGTGAACGCCTCCCGGAATCCCAGCACGCCCTGGTAGTACCGGCGGGCGTTATCGACATCACTCACTCGGAAAGTGATGCCAGCCAAACCAAGGATAGGAAGATCTGTGGCCGGTGCCGGCGCATCCTGAGCCGCGAGTCCGTGGCTCAGGACGATCAGCAGTAGGGCAACAAGTCCGAATCGTAGAACCGTCATAAAACCGACGCCATCGCTGTCTCGCACGTGCCTAGAAATTCAGCTTGAGCGCGAGCTGCAGGATTCGTGGGTCTAAGGCGCTGGTGATTTGGCCCAGCGTGTTCCCGTTATTCAGTGATGTACCCGGATTGTTGAATCGCGCGTGGTTGAACACATTGAATGCTTCCAACCGCAGGTCCATCTTGGTGCTCTCAGCAATTCGGAACGTCCTCCACAGTGCCGCGTCCACATTCCACGACGAAGGACCGAGAATGGTGCCTCTTCCTGCATTGCCGAAAGTACCCGCAGGCTGCCGCGTAAATGCGGAGGTGCTGAACCATTGCTTGATGGTTGGATTAGCGATGTGCCAGTCCGCTACAACATTGGGTCTGTCCGATCCAAGGCCGGTGAGTGAAATGTCAGTCCCATCGGCAATGGTCAGCCAGCTGCCGCTCGTGAACGAGTAGATCCCGGACGCCTGCCAATCGCCTGCCAACCTTTGGAACCAACTGGAGCGGAATTGCGGAGCCTTGAGAACCAGAGAGGCATTTGCGATCTGGCGGCGGTCCGCCACGCAATTTCCCCAATCCGCACGGCGGTTCAGTGAATCCTGGTAGTAGTTGATGATGTCCTGGCCCGCCTCTCCCTGATTCAAACAATGCGACCAGGTGTAGTTGGCCAGAACCGAAAAATTGTGGCTCATGCGATGCTGCAGCGTGAGGAGCACCGCATTGTAGCTGGCATTTCCTGCAGTATCGACGGTGATCGCGCTGCCGAAGTATTGCCCGGCGGGTTTGGCAAGTGCGAAAATCCGGCGCGCATTCGTGTTGCCAGTAGTCGAGCACGCTCCGTTCGCCGTCAGTCCATATTGGCCGGCGACGCAATTTCCAGGAATATAGACGGCCGGATTCAATTCATGTCCGAGCCACTGATGGGTGGTCTTGTTTCCCAAATACGTAGCGGAAACCAGCCAGTCGGTCTCCAACTGTTTCTGCACTGATACATTCCACTGCTGCAGATACGTCGCTTTGGCGTCCGGCGGCTCGAAAACGTAGGTGCCGCCCGCTGGGAATTGGAAGTCCTTCGGAAACACCGTCGGCGCCGGGAATGGATTCCCCCCGGGATAACCTTGCCATGGATTTGAAAATCCACCGGGAGGCGTGTTGACTGTGATGGTGTAGCCCCACGGCGGATTCAATGGAATGTGCATGGTGTTCCAGAGATAACTCGAGTCGTAGAAGATGCCGTATCCCGCTCGAATCGTTTCCGTGCCATGCCCTCTCGGATCGTAAACAATGCCGAACCTCGGAGCGAAGTCCCAGTATCTTGCCGACGTCGCCGCGTTGCCTGGATAACCCGGGTCGCCGGGGAATGTCAGACCCGGCGGTGCGTTGACGAATGCCTGACTGACCTGTCCGGCATAGAATTTCGCCGGATCGAATTGAGAGGCGTAACCGTACTTGGCTTGCTGCGGGATGAACGGATCCCACCGGATGCCGGCATTGACCTGGAACCGGGACGACACTTTCCAGTTGTCCTGGAAGTAAAGCGCCGGAAGATTCTGGTTTTCGCGTCCGACCTGGCCGCCTCCTTGCAACAGCGTGTCCATGCGCCCGGTAAGAAATGCTGCGAGAGCGTTGCCCGTCGCCGCTCCGTTAATCGCTGACTGTCCGTTGAACGTCATCCGGGGATTCATCTGGAATGGCCCGAGCGCGTTCATTTGCGCATGCACGTAATTAAAGCCGAAGGCAAGCTGCTGCTTGTTACGTGTCATGCTCATGTCTTCGGTTATGTTGAAGAGGTTGTTATAGACGTAGCCCGGAATCGCGTTGATGGTGAAGTATCCGGGCACCTGAAACTGGCCAATATATTTCTTGATTGGCGCCCATACATTCGAGCCCAATTCCGCGGTAGTCGGAGTGCCGTCGGCAGTGACACGCTGAACGGCGGAGCGCGAAAAGCCAAAACGGAACGAATTGACCGTAGCCGAGTTCAGTAGATAGGTATCGCCCAGTGTTACGGACTGGACGCGGTCCAAAAGCCCCGGAGTACCTGCCGTCAGCAGGTTAGTCTTGTCGTAGTATGCCTTCAGGTTGTAATCGGTAATGAAGTATCGAGCGAAGAGCGAGTCCTCCTGAGTCCGATGCCAATCGACCCTCGTCACGGACTGGTATTCATTCGAACTGCTCGGAACGCCATATAAGATCTTGCCACATGGGTCGGAGGAAACCGGAAGGAGCGCGGCGACCTTCAGTGCAACCGGATTGATTAGTCCAGGAAGCAGAACATTGTTGTTTGCAATCGACGATGGCAAATTCACCTGTCTTGCCTGACACGGCGTAGCAAGGATCGTCTGAAAATTTCCGGCCAGAACATCGCCGGTCGGAACATATGCAATATTGGTTGCAGGAGCGGTCCGCTGGATGGTCCCCTCATACCCTTGGAAAAAGAAGAGCTTGTCCCTGGCGATTGGACCGCCCAAGACGCCTCCGTACTGGTTCCGCTTCAGCGAGTCGCGAACCGGCGCAAAGAAATTCCGCGCATTGAGTGAGCCGTTGCGCACGAACCAGAACGCATCACCGTGGAACTCGTTCGTTCCGGATTTCGTAATCACATTGATTGCTCCGCCGGGGTGACTTCCGTAATTTGCCGGGAGCGTGCTTGTTTCGATCTTGAACTCTTGAAGTGCATCCGGGAACGGAAGCGGTAAACCAACGTTGGTCCGCGAGTCGATGTGTGTGGCGCCGTCAAGAAAATAGTTCGTTGCATTATTCTGACCGCCCGCGATCGAGACGGCGGTGACCGTCGGATAATTCAGATTGCTCGCGAGTCCACCTCCGGTATTTGGAACGGCCGCGCCAAACAAGGCAATCAACTGCGCCACATTTCTTCCATTGAGGGGGAGTTCGCCAACGCGCTGCGTGTCGATGACCTGGCCAATGACATTGCTGTGGGTCTCGACCATGTTCGCATCCGCCTGAACCTCGATACTCTCCGAGAGCTGCCCGACTTGCAGGACAACGTTGATCGTCGGGTTGGTGTTTACCTGAAGAACGATGCCGGACTGAACGTACATCGAGAAACCAGGTAGAGACGCTTCCAGACGATAAGGTCCGACCGGCAGGTTCGGAACCACATACGAGCCCGTTTCATTGGTAACGATTGTTCGCGCCGCAGCGGTGTCGGTGTTGGTAACTGATACTTCGACACCCGGTAAGACCGCACCTGAAGAATCCCGGACGGTCCCGGATATTTGGGAACCCACTGTCTGTGCCAACACTGCGGGACACAGAACCGACATAACCAATGCCAGTCGTAAAATTCTTTTCATTTGAACCACCCCTGTTTTTGCTGTCGGATAGCTGCTTAATTCGGCTTTGCCATAAGCATTCATCTGCGATTTCGAACTGTAGCGGTGGCCCGCGAAGCGCGACTAAGGCAATCGAAATGCGACGAGCGCATCCGAGACCCTCAGTCCGATACCGATCGCGGTGCCGCCGGATGCGGCGATCACCACGTATTGTTTGCCGTCCTTTCCCATGTAAGTCATCGGCGTGGAATGCCCACCGGCTGGGAGGTCTGTCACCCACAATTCAGCGCCGGATTTCGCATCGAATGCACGGAACCTGTGGTCATTCGTTGCGCCGATAAAAACCAGGCCGCTCGCGGTGGCAATGCTGCCGCCGAGATTCTGTGTTCCGGTTTTTAATCCGACTTCACCCAATTCGGCGAGCGACTCGTTGATTCCCAATGTTGATGTCCAGGCGATCTCACCTTTGTTGACGTCAACCGCCACGAGGGCGCCGTAAGGCGGCGCGTAGCACGGAACCGTCGCTCCGCTCGGAAGGCGATACGCGAACGCGCCAGTTCGCCTGTCGCCACCACCACCCTGACCCGCTGCTGGTGCGATGCCAAAGCCTCCGCCCCCGGGTGGAAGCGGCCCCGCCGGCCGATAGGTGCCTGTGTTGTGCACATTGATGAAGACCAGTCCGAGCTGCGGATTGTAGGATGGCGGTCCCCAATTCGGGCCGCCCAGCGCCGACGGAAATGTGACGATCGATGCGTTACTGAGAGGTCGCGCGTACGCAGTGGTCGGCTGGAGCTTGTTCGTATCCCAGAAATCCGTGCAAAATTTCTCAATCTCCGGCGTCAACCTATTTATGTCATCACGCGTCATCCCGACTCGGGCGATCGGACCGGGTTTCGACGGAAAGGGTTGAGTCGGCCATGACTGATCGTCCGGGTCATTGCTGCGCCTGACAGGCCGCTCTTCCATTCCGAAAAGCGGCTCACCCGTCACGCGGTCGAAGATGTACACGTAGCTCAGCTTTCCGGTCTGCAGCACGGCCGGAATCACGCGGCCATCTTTACGCACTTCGATAAGCACGGGCGGAGTGGGCAGGTCGAAATCCCAAACATCGTGATGAACGAGTTGGTGATACCACAGCACCTTTCCGGTGTTCGCATCCAGTGCCAGGAGCGTGTTGGAATAAAGGTTCTTGCCCGGCACCGCGCGATTGGCATCACCGGTCGGCGCAAACAGAATCCCACGCTCTTCATCGACAACCATTGTGGACCACACGTTTGCGCCGCTTCGATCCTTCCACGTATCGCCCGTCCAGTCTTCGTGGTTGGGTTCGCCCGGTTGCGGAATCACATGGAAACTCCACACCAGCTTTCCCGTGATCGCATCCCAGGCACGAATGTCACCGCGAGGCTGCGGCGGCGGGGCTTCGCCGGGTCGGGCGCCGCTGATGAGCAGGTTCTTATAAACAGTGACCGGATTCGGAACGGTGTACGTATCGCGCCGGCTTTCCCCAACGGTCTCAGACACGACTCCGCTGTAAAGGTCTACCGCGCCGCCGTTGCCGAAACTTTCCACGAGTTCGCCGGTTTCCAACCCGAGGCCCATGAGATAACCCTTATCGGTCGCGAAGAATAATCTCGGGTGAATCGAATCCGTCCCCGGCCAATATGCCAATCCGCGACCGTGGATGTTGCGCGGCGACTTGTATTGCCAGATGATTTTGCCGGTCTCCGGTTCGAGTGCCGTAACAGTCGATTTCACATTCGGATCTCGCGGGGATCCCGGAGTCGAGATGTACATCTTTCCGTCAATGAGCAGGGGCTGCACCTCGAAGCGGTAATCCAGACCAAGACTGCCGGAAAGAAGTGAACCCGCGCCGTAGTTGAAGGTCCAGGCACGTGTTAGTTTCGAGATATTGGCGGGGCTAATCTGCGTGAGCGGCGAAAAATTCGAATTGTACAGATAGTTCGGCCACTGGTTGACATGCGGCTGCTCTCCACGCTGACCAACGGCAACCCGGCCGAGAATGAGCAGAGCAATGATAATGCGAAAAGTGCGCATGGAACTTTACCCTCTGACTTTTGTCTTAAGTCCGCAGATGGTCGTTTAGCTGGTCACGCCGCTTCAATGGGCGGCATGCTATCGAAACTGGAGAAGGAAATGAAACGTTGTAACCGTTAATTTACGGTGTCACCCGACGAGACCAGGCATTTGCTACAATCTACGTTTCGCGGCTTTGCACCAAAACTACATCGTGTGCGCTCATAGGCGCCCCCCACACGTTTACTCAAGGTGCAGGGGTGCTCTATGACCGCCCAGGACTTTTGTGCAAAGGCAGGTCTCGATGTGCAGTTATGCCAGCTAAGTCTTTGGAAACAGAACAAGTCCGTGAGCATCTCGCTGCGTTATTGAGGAGTAATGCGTTCGCGCATGTCGATCGCCTGAAGCGATTTCTTCGTTATGTCGTTGAGGAAACCATTGCGGAACGCGGAGAGAATCTCAAGGAATACTCCATTGGTGTCGAGGTATTTGATCGCGAGACTTCGTTCGACCCTCGCACGGACCCGATTGTCCGTGTTCAGGCTCGCCGCCTGCGCGCTCGGCTGGGCCGCTATTACGACGAAGAGGGGCGAGGCGATGAGTTTCGGATTGAATTGCCGAAGGGCGGTTATGCTCCGCAATTTCAGAGGCACTCCATAGTTCAACCGAAGCGGTCGCTAACCTCGGTTCTTGCAGACCGCAACACGATTGCCGTGCAGGCCTTCGCCGACCTTAGTCCATCTGGCGAGTTAGGCTATTTTTGCCGTGGGTTGATTGACGAAATCATAAATGCTCTGACCAAAGTTCCCCAACTCCGCGTTATTGCGCTGGCTGGCGAAAGCGCTGCCGGCTCCGCACCAGCAGCAACCATCATCAGTGGAAGCGTGCGGAAATCTGGAAGCAATTTGCGCATAACCATGCAGTTCGTAGACACCGCGACGGGTTCGTATCTTTGGTCGGAGACGTTTGATCGCAGTATCACCGATGTTTTCGGCGTACAACAAGACATCGCTCGGGCGGTGGTGGAAAGAATAAAGACAGACCTCATAGGTGAGAGGGGCCGTCGCTCTCAGCGGCCGCAAAGCCTGGCTGCATACAACCTGTATCTTCAGGGCCGCTACCATTGCAGCCAGCGGACGGATGCGGGACTACGAAAGGCTCTTGAATTTTTTGAGAAGGCCATCAGTGAGGACCCTCAGTACGCACCGGCGTACTCGGGATTGGCGGACGCGTATTCGCTTCTTTCACATTACGGCGTTCTGCCGCCCGCGGAAGTCTGGACGAAGGCGGCGTCGAATGCGGCGTGGTCGGTGTTGCTGGATGACGAGCTTGCGGAGGGCCACATTTCGCTGGCGCATGTCAAAGCGACGCAGGACTGGGACTGGCACGGCGCGGAGCACGAATACCAGAGGGCGATTTCGCTCGATCCTCGCTCAGCGACGGCTCGTCACTGGCATGCCGTCACATGCCTGGTCCAGCTCGGACGTCTGGATGATGCGCTGGATGAAATGTTGCTTGCCCAAAGTTTGGATCCTGTTTCAACAATTGTCTCGCGTGACATTGCGCGTGTTCTTTACTACCGCCGGGAATTCGACGCCGCGCTCGATCAATGTGATCGCACGATCGAACGTGACCCGTACTTCACGGGCACATACTGGATTCTTGGCCTTGTGCAGGAGCAAATGGGGGAACTCGATGAGTCGGCCGCAGCGTTTCAACGCGGCATCCAGCTTGTTCCCGACAGCAGAATGTTGCGAGGTGCTCTCGGACGGGTGTTTGCCCTGTCAGGAAAAACCGCCAAAGCCAAACAGGTACTGCGTGAAATCGAGGAGTCATCACGTCAAAGATACGTTTCACCGTTTGAACAAGCGATGATTCACTTCGTTCTTGGAGATCACGATCGCGGGTTCCAATGTCTTAACAAGGCAGCTGAAGAGCGTTGCTTCGAACTGATTTCTTTGAACGTGGATCCCCGATTTGACAGCGTCAGGAATGATTCTCGATTGAGATTGATTGCGAACCAGATGGGACTGATGTAGCCAACCCCGGTAGGTCGGAGCTGAACAAACGTTTTCGCGGATCAGCAGCGAGCGTGAATAAACCAGCCAACATACATACACCGGCCGTCACGAACACCGGCGTAGACCAGGCCCCCCACCACTGAACCGTATATCCCACGACAAGTGGACTGATCGCACCGCCAAGGTTTCCGAAAGTATTCATCGCGCCAGTCGCCAATCCAGCAGCATCGCCCGCGACATCGTGACACATGGTCCAACATGCGCTTGTGCACAAGTCTGCGAGTCCCGCCGCAAAGACGAAAAGGACAGCTGCAAGTATGGAATTCTTTGTAGATGCAATACCCAGCAAGATCAGGCCGCTCGCGGGCATACCAATCACACCGACCGATCTTCCAATCTTTAATCCGAATCTCCGCGTCAGGTAGTCGGTAAGTCGACCGCCCAGTCCGGTCGCGATTCCACCAGCCAGCAAAATAACTCCTGCGATCCAACCGGCCTGTTGCGTGGAGAAACCGAGTGCTTCCTTGAGGTAGGTTGGCAACCAGGTGAGGTAAAAGTAAAACGCGTAACCCACGCAAAAGTACATCATGCAGATCAACAGCAGGTTCAAACTCAGGAGTTCGCGCCAACGAATCCGCGCCTGGCCGTCGTGTGCGCGTCCTTCCCGAATCAAGTCCAATTCTGCGGCGTTCACTCCGGGATGTTGTGCGGGATCGTCACGGTACCATCTCCACCAGAACAGACACCAGACGAGACCGAGAATCCCGAAAACAACGAAAGAAATTCGCCATCCGACGAGCGCAATAAGAAAGACGACAAGCGGTGGCGCCAGCGCCCCCCCAAATCGAGTCCCCATGAAGAGAACACCGTGCGCATTTCCGATCTCGCGCCGTGGAAACCACCTGGAGTAGCTGCGCGATGTTGTGGGAAAGGCGCCGGCTTCTCCCAGTCCAAAGAGAAAACGCGCCAGCAGCAAAGAAGCGAAGTTCCATGCCGCACCGGTGATCATAGTGAACGCCGACCACCAGATCACAATGCGCATGAGCATCTTCCGAGGTCCCATGACGTCGGCCAGCCACCCGCTCGGAATTTCGAAAGCAGCGTACGCAAATGTAAATACACTGAATACCCAACCAAGCTGGACAGTGCTAAGGCCCAGTTCCTCGCGAATCGCGGGTGCCGAAGCTGAAATGCAGACCCGGTCCACAAACGTGATAATCGACAGTGCGAAAGTGAATCGCAGCAACGTAAAGCGGGATCGGGTTGGGTCTGCCATTTAGTCCGACACGGTAACCTAAAAATGGGGGAACAGACAAACGGTGACACGGTAGCAACACGGTTACATCAGAATCTGCTGCCAATCGTCGTGCTAGCATGCGGTCTCGTCGAAAGCTTAGGCATCAATATGTGGAGGTCAGTAATGAGTCTGGCAGGCCGAGGCATCGTAGCTATTTGGCACGACATACTTTCGGAAGGCATACAGGAGTTCCACCAATGGCATAATCGCGAACACATGCCCGAACGCATGGGCATTCCCGGGTTTCGCCGCGGTCGGCGGTATATAGCAGTTCGTGGAACCCCACAATTCTTCTGTTTCTACGAGGGCGAGAATCTCGACATTGTCGCAGGACCAGACTACTTGCAGCGATTAAACAATCCTTCGGAATGGACACGCCGCATGATGCCCTACTTCCGCAACATGTCGCGGTCCGTCTGTCAGCTTTTATATTCCGCTGGACCTGGAGAAGGAGGTTTCGTTGCGACATTGCGCTTTGACAGCGTTGCCCCGGACTCCCTATGCGAAACGGTACTGCCGAAGGTCGTTGATTATCCCGATATCGTCGGTATCCACCTGTGCGTCGCCGACGCGGCCGCGAGCGGTATTCCAACGGTTGAGAAAACGTTCCGCGTTGCAACCGACCGTTGTGCAAGCTCCGTGATCATCATCGAAGGCACGTCTTCCGCGTACGTCGATTCTGCAGCCCAACGTCTAACGGCCGATTTGAAAGCATTGGCGGGGGCAGACAACGCTGCGGACGTCGCCATTTACCAACTCGAAAACACCCGGTCAAATCTCGAGGGAGCTTACAACGGCAATGTTGGGCGGCTGGAGTTGGTACGATTGAGCTCGACCCGCGCACTTTGAAGTGGCTTTGTGATGCCTGTAGCGGGGGTCTATGCCGCCGACGGTGTTGAAATTTCGAGATCGCCGGCGGTCACAGACCGCCGCTACAGTTTGAGATCATTGTTCGGCGACTACGCAGATCCTAATTTGGTTTCTGTGAGAAGCGCGTTGTAAAACTTCACGTCTCTCTGCAACAACGATATGAACTGCGACTTCGGCATCTCGAGTTTCCATTTGCCGAAGTCTGTCCCAAGCATGTCCACAGGCGGCTGGCCAGGAACGTTCACGAAATATTCGAAATAGGTTTCGAGAGGTCCAGAAAAGCCTACCGACTGAAAATACGCGAAGATATCTCTGAAATTGACCATGCCTTCGCCGGGCGGCACAAATTGAGTCACCCATGGCCACGTCGGCGATGATCCGTAACGGCCGGGAGTCGGATCGGAAGGGGCTAACTCGGATTTCTTCACCCACCGAAAATCCTTAAGAGAAAGCGCATGAACGTGTCGATGCGCGAAGTGACTGGTCTCAATCCACTCGGCGCCGCCTCTTGCTGTAGCGTGCCCGACGTCGAAGTTGAGGCCGACATACCGCGGATCGAAGTCTTTCACCAGCAGCCACAGGTCCCATACGCCTCCACCGACATTCCCGGGGCCGGAATGGGTGTGATACATGGCGGTTGTACCGTACTTCTCATTCAGCTTCACCAGACCGGCGACGCGCGGTTTTAAAGCCTCCCACTGCTGGTTCAGGTCACCCCGGTAGTCATAGCGGAAGCTGGGCGCGCGATAGCGGCGGATACCTGCGCTGCGCATCGTGTCGAGGATCGCTTCTGCACGAGGCGATTGCGCATCAACAATCGCGGTGATCAGCATGGGAGTCGCGAGGCCCGCTTTTCGTGCGATGTCGACGGCCTTCGGCAAATCGCGTTCGACATGCTCCGGTTCCATGTGCGCTCCGGGTCGGACTGTCCAGGCGATTGCATGGAATCCGGCTTCAGCCGCTATCGCTGCACCCTCTTCCATGCTGGTCCATTGAAGATGTCTTGAGACCAGTGCGAGCTGAGGCTTTTCCGACGGAGTGCTAGACTGCGCCGCCGCTTCAGTAGCAGATCTGCCGGTCGCAATAAGAGGCGCGGCACCGAGCAACTTCAACATGTCACGGCGTGACTTCAACGCTTCACTCATATCTGCTATGGGAGCGCAAACGCGGTAATCGAATCGTCGGTCAATGGAGATTCAAGGAAACCGCCGGCCGCTGACGTGATGACGACGTACTGCTTGGCGTTCTTGCCCAAATACGTGATTGGTGTTGCGTGAGCAGAAGCACCGAGCTTGACGGTCCACAGTTCTTTACCGGTTTTCGCATCAAAAGCGCGGAAACGGCTGTCGTCGGTGGCGCCGATGAAGACCA
>Ga0075425_100002656_pt1 | contig 17940 bp, 16 predicted proteins | sample SoiMethybrSBSTD4_FD_75300 | JGI IMG/M metagenome (GOLD analysis project Ga0075425, IMG submission 75300) | Bulk soil microbial communities from a Populus tree surrounding site in Tennessee, USA - Soil MetaG P. TD hybrid SBSTD4 | ecosystem: Environmental > Terrestrial > Soil > Tree plantation... | reverse complement strand
GTCAGCTTGCGCAAGGCCTGCGACATCAGCCGCGCCTGCAGGCCCATGTGGCTGTCGCCCATTTCGCCTTCCAGTTCGGCCTTGGGCACCAGCGCCGCCACCGAGTCCACCACCAGCACATCAATGGCGTTTGAGCGCACCAGCGCTTCGGCGATCTCCAGCGCCTGCTCGCCGTAGTCCGGCTGCGAAATCAGCAGGTTGTCCACATCCACGCCCAGTTTGCGCGCGTAAGCCGGGTCGAGCGCGTGCTCCGCGTCCACAAATGCCGCCATGCCGCCCGCCTTTTGCGCCTCGGCCACCACCTGCAGGGCCAGCGTGGTTTTGCCGGACGATTCCGGCCCGAAGATCTCCACCACGCGGCCGCGCGGCATGCCACCCACGCCCAGCGCCGCGTCCAGAGAAATGGCGCCGGTGGAGATTATGGAGATGGGCACCACCGCTTCCTTGCTGCCCAGGCGCATGATCGAGCCTTTCCCAAACTGCTTCTCGATTTGCGAGACCGCCAGGTCAATAGCCCGCACTTTTTCTGTCCGTTCGTCGGCCATAAGCTTGCTCCTGCCCGAATACGGGGGATATTTAGTTCTTGGAGATATCTACTATTTAAATTACACCTGTGCTGGGCTGGCGTCAGCGCCAGAATACGGCTGAATTTCCACAGGATTCCCGCTTCGGGAGAGTATAAGCGAAAAGCGAACAAAAGGCGAATATATTCTGCCGCTTTCCACAGCTTTGCTGCACCTCTCTCAGCAACCCTGTGGAAAATTTTGTGGATTGTGCCGCCCCACTGTCCGCTCTGGCTAGCTTCGGCATCTTCAGCTAGTCCAGTAGTGAATCTCTCAACTGATGGTGGGAAAAAGAGCCGCCATCAACAACCATGCGAGTTGCTGCCGATACGCCATGTAGTGCGTCCAAACGATTTGTTTTTGACCAATTTTGGGCGCTTCTGCTCCTCAGTCTGGCCCGTGTGGCAGGCTGGCCGGCAACTGCACGCGCTATTGCTGCACAATATCGGCCAGCACCCACTCGATTCGATTCACTTCTTCCCGGATGACGCGGATCGCCTGCTGATTGCTGGGATAGGACAGAGGCGCAATAGCTTCGGCCGCGTCGCGAATGCGAGTATTGCGGTCCCGAACCAGTTTGATTCGCGCCGAAGTCTCCATGCGGTATTGGTAAATTCTTTTAACCAGCTTCGTGGCCATCCAGGCGAACGCCAGCCCGAACAGCATTTCGATGGGCAAGCGGTCGGTGGCGCCGTCAAAATCGAAGAACACCAGGCGATAGACCGCTTCACCCATGCCCAGCGAAGCGAAGATCACGCCCGTGCCGACCAATGCCAGGGTTAAACGGTCCGTGCGCCGAAGGGTCACCCCCGACTGCTCATCGTAATATTTTTGCGTCAACGCCATTGCTCTCCCCCGAAAGAAAATGTGAGTAGGGCGGAACTTTACCACTTCTTTGCCCGCAATGGGCAGTCTGGAAATGTGTTGCGTCCGGCCAGAGAGGCTTTCCAGGGGCCGCACACGCCTGACCTTCAGCGCTTCAGAAGGTCTACGGGATCCTTTACATCCTGCACCCGGAAGTAGTTAGCCAGAGCCGGATGCTTGCGGGCCACTTCCTCGTACATGCCCCAGGCTATCCTGCGATAGGACATGTGGCCGGCCTGTCCGGTGCGCAGTTCGGAAATGTAAACCGCCTCGGCAAAGTCCATTTTGAACAGCGTGCGCTTGCGGAAGCCGAGGGGGATGGCGTATTGCGAGTTTTCTTGCGCCTCCGGACCCGCCGCCCTGGCTAATTGTTCCACCGCCTGGGCGCTGTGCCGCATGACCTGCTCGTAGGCCGTTGTCTCGCCCGCAGCCTGCAGTTCCTCGGGCACGTCGTAGCCATTGGCGGTGGTGAATCCCTGCCCGATCTGCACGCAGCGGCGGTGGCGGTGCATGTCGCGAAAGCCGCCAATATCCATAAGGATGTCGAAGCGCAGCCGCTGCCCTGCCGCGAAGGCGCGCAGAAGCTCGTCGTGCTTGCCGCGGTGGCGAACGCCCAGGTCAATGATTTCCTGCCGGTGTTTCTCCCCCGCGCTCTCCAGCGCTTGCCGCACCTGCCGGTATGGATAGTGGCAGTGCTCGTAGAGCAGCGTGGCCGCCAGCTCGACCTCCAGCGGTTCGTCGTCCAGCAGTTCCACCGGCTGCGCCGGGGCTATCTTCGCCCCTCTCATCAGCTCGGCCGCAGCCTGGCGCAGCTCGCGTCGCGTCTCCATTTCATACGGATTGGGATCGGCGTATTTGACCAGCGTGGGCGCTACCCGCACCGGCCGGAGCAGTTCCGCCTCCGCCCGCCCGCCTAGCGCGGGATTGAGCTGGCGTATGTCCTCCACCAGCACCCGCCACAGCTCATGGTTGACGTTATAGGCGGGCTCGGTTGCCGCCCGCTTCAGCAACTCGCCCAAGTGCCGAACTTCCGCATGGGTGTGCGAGAGCAGGCAGGAAACCTGGCTCTCCAGCGTGCGCGCGTTGACAATTTCGCCCAGGGAAGTGATGGTGGCCAGCGGCAGCAGATAACGCGCCACGTCGAAAGCTCGCGCCCGCAGCGTGCGTTCGTAGGCCTCCTGCTTCATCTCCGCGGGCTTGGGGGTTTGCGACATCAGGTGGCGCCACATGCGCTCGGAGAGGCCTTCGTAGGTGGCGAAAAGGCCATCCACGGTTTCGCTGTAGAGCCGCTGCGCCTGCTGGTCGCCGCCGAAGTCGGGCCGGTAATAGCCGCTCTTCTTGAAATCCTGATAGCGGGTGGAGCGCTCCTGGCCGTCCCAGCGCTGCTCATCCACTAGCGCAATCGCCGCCAGGATGGAGAGCCGCTCCACCGCCAGCGCGATATGGGCCAGGTCGGCAATGGAGCGGTGGCCATATTGAAAATAAAAGGTGTTGAGGAATTTTTCCGCCTTCTGGCTGCTGATTTCGCGGAGCGACTCCTTCATGGAAAGCGAGGAGCGCGAATACTTGGCCATCGCGTAGGCCTGCACTTCCGGCTCGGCGCCATGCACGGCAAACACTTCCGTGGCGTTGGTCTGCCCCGCCGCCGGGGCGCTTCCATTTTTTGTCTCAGACATGGGAATCCAGATACTACTGCACTACGCTATCGTCGTCGGCAAATTTTCCGTCCGCAGGAAACTGACTAGGGTTTTTCTCTTATGAATGTAATGATTTGTCTGGGTGTGGCATTTGTTGCAGCAGGCGTCGCCTTTCTGGACCGGTGCGGAACTGCCCACGGGACTGGCCTGTTAACAACTAGGGGCTTCCCCCGGCGAAATTAGTTTGGTACTTTTTATGGCTGGCGACATCGCATATAACTGCAAGACATTCATGCGTCGTACAGTACCAGCCTTTATCTTTGCATTTCTGCTTGCCGTCAGTCTTTCCAAGATTGCCGCCGCACAGCAGATCGTGCCCCTGCACGCCGCGTTGGGCGCGCGCGATGGCGTGCCTTCACTGAACATCTTGCCGGATAATCACGGCGACCCAACCTCGCTGCTGCCGCCCATAAGCCTGCCCCGCATGGCTCCCGAGCTGGCGCTGCAAGTCATGGCCAACCACGCCATTATCCAGGATGCCCATCTTGGCTCCTATTCCGCCGTGAGCACGGTAAGCGCCCGGCTGCCCGATTTGAAGGAGAGCGGGCAGTTCGAGCTGGACCGCCGTTATGTCGCACATAAGACTTTGAAGTTCACCCCCGTCAATTTTAGCGGCGACGGGTTTGTAAAAAGTAACGTCATCGTCCGCCTGCTGCAGTCGGAAGTGGACCACGTGCAGAAGGATCAGCCCGGCCAGACCGCAATTGACAGCCACAACTACAAGTTCTCTTACAAAGGCCGGGAAATTCTGAATGGGCGCATGGTGCATGTTTTTCACGTCAAGCCGCGCAAGAAACGCCCCGGGCTCTTCAAGGGCCGCATTTTTGTGGACGTCTACACCGGCACGCTGGTGCGGGCCGAAGGGCGCATGGTGAAATCTCCCTCGCTGTTCATCAAGGACATTGATTTCCGGCAGGACTATGCCGACTTTGACGGCTTCACCTTCCCCGTGCGCATGCACTCCCAGGCCAAGGCACGGATCCTTGGACGGGTAATTGTGGACGTGGTCCACCGCGACTATCGCCCGGTCACCACTACCGAAGTTGCGGCCACCCCCGACGCCGCCTTCCACCCCAGCAATTAGGATTCATCGGCTGACCGCAGCTTTCGAATAGAGTGCTTGCATGCACCCGCTTCTTGAAGTCACCGCCCATCGGCCCTGGCCGCTGCCCACCGGGCCGTGGATCATGACCCAGACCTGGCATGATCTGCTCTTCGCCCACTGGCCGCTGTCGCCGCACGTCTTGCGCCCGCTGGTTCCGACACAGCTTCCGCTTGACGCGTATGAGGGGCAATGCTGGCTGGCGGTGACTCCCTTCCACATGAGCAACGTGCGCCCGCGCGGCTTGCCCGCCATACCCGGGTTTTCCAGCCTGCCGGAACTGAATGTCCGCACCTACGTGAAGCTGGACAACAAGCCCGGCGTTTACTTTTTCAGCCTCGATGCGGGGATTCTCAGCGCGGTGTTCGGCGCTCGCAGCTTCTATCGCCTGCCTTATTACTACGCGCGCATGAAAGTGGACGTGAGCCGGGATGAATTTCGCTATCACAGCCGGCGCCGCGTACCCGCGAATGCCGAATTTCGCGGCCGTTATCGGCCCACTGCTTCGGTGCAACTGCGCCCGCCTGGCTCCCTGGAGCACTGGCTGACCGAGCGCTACTGCCTTTACACAACCACCGGGCGCAGCACCTTCCGTGCGGAAATCCATCACGTGCCCTGGCCGCTGCAGGACGCCGAAGCCGAAATCGAAGCCAATACCATGGCCGCGGCTGCGGGCATCACCCTGCCCGATGTGCCCCCGCTGCTGCATTTTTCCCGCAAGCTGGACGTGCTGGTGTGGCCCCTGCGCCGGGTATAGCGCTGGCAAGGAACACGTGGGCACAGGCGCCCCCGCCTGTGCGGGCGAGTGCAGCTCGCCTGAGCCTTCGCTCCCCTTGCACCGGCGGGCTTAAAGCGTATGATTCTGCCCCGTGGAAAACGCCAAGTCTGAACTGATGGCCGCGCTGCGAAAAGAGGCGGAAGCGGCCCGCCGCCGCTCACAGCGGCTGGTGGAAATTGGCAAACGGATGCCCAATCCGCACGAAGAGAACGAACTCATTTCCATGGCTCTGGCGGAAGGGCGGGCCGCCGAAGCCTTCGACCGGGCCGTGGAATTCCTGCAGGAACAAGCGAAGTCCTAGCCACCACAACTTTAAGATCTTCATCTTGAGAACGGCGTTTCTTGCCGGGCGCGAGTTGGGACTGGAATAACTCCGCTTCTGCCGGCGTCATGCTGAGGGCCCTCAGGCCCGAAGCATCTCGCGCGTTGTGCCACACATGTTTTGCCTCGGTGCACGCGAGACCCTTCGGGGCTGAAGCCCCTCAGGGTGACGCCAGACGGGGGAGGAAGGGAGGAAGGGAGGAAGGGAGGAAGGGAGTGCTGTACTCGCCCTGCATGTGTGGTGTTGAAATTTGCAGTCAACACTGCTGCCACATATCCTGACCACTGATTCACTGATTCACTGATTCACTGATCACTGACCACTGACCACTGACCACTGCTTTTACGTCGTTTTCTCTTTCGTCACCGTCCCCAGCAGAATCTGGAACAGCAGCAGCCAGCGTTTTACGTTGCTGGTCATTAGGAAGTTTTCTTTCACGTGCTCGCGCCCGTTCTTGCCCATCTGCTCGGCGAATTCCGGGTGGGTGAGCAGGTAGCGGATCTGGTAAGCGCAGCCTTCCACCGAATGCACCAGCACGCCGGTGAGCTTGTGAATCACCTGGGTGGGAATGCCGCCCACGGCGCCGGCAATGGTGGGCTTGCCCTTCCACAGCGCCTCAGTCACAGTTAGCCCGAATCCCTCCTTTAGCGACTTCTGCACCACGATGGTGGAAGCCCGCTGCAGGGCATTGATCTCCAGCGCCGACCACGGCGGCAGGTTCAGGATGATCACGTCCGGGTCTTCGCCCGCCGCGTCCATCACCTCCTGCAGCACGATGGCGCCTTCGGGATCGTCGGTGGCGCCGCCTCCGGCCAGCACCAACTGGCAGTCCACGTATTTCTTTGCCAGCTTGTAGGCCTGAATGACGCCCACCGGATCCTTGAGGCGGTCGAAGCGGGAAATCTGGGTGACGATGGGCCGGCTGCGGTCAATACCGAAGTCGTCGCACACTTTCTGGATATAACCGGCGTCAAGTTCTTTGTTCTTCTCCGAAAGCGGATCAATGCAGGGATAGAACAGGTACTGCGGCACCATAAGCTGCCGCGAGAACGCAGGCGAAGAAAACACGGTGGCGTCGTACTCCTCGATCAGGGGCCGCAGAAAGCCCCAGACGTCGGGATGAGGATTGGACAGATCAATATGGCAGCGCCACATCCACTTTCCCCGGTTGCGCTCGCGGGAGCGGATCAGTCCCGCCGGCTGCGGGTCATGAATGACGAACAGGTCCTCGGTGAACTGCATGCGCTGCCGGTTCTGCTCGTTGTAGCTCAGGAAAATGTCGCGCGCTTCCTTGGTCAGCACGTATTCGCCGCCGTGCAGCGCGTTGTGAAAGGCTTTGGTCACCTCGAAGAAGTCGTTGCCGCCGGTGATTACGTCCCAGCGCGTCACCACCTCCAGTTCGCTGAGCAGGGGTATCAGGCGGTTGAGCATCTCGGCCACGCCGCCGCCCATAGAGGTGGAGTTCACCATCTTCACGGTTTTGCTGCGCAGCGGATGCGCCAGGTAGCGCAGTTCATCCAACTGCGGCTTGCCGATGATGGGCTCGTAGTCGTCCAGCCGCGGGGGAGGCGGGGGCGCGGGCGGTGTTTCCGAAATGCGCGGCCGTTTCCGCCGCTCACGCGCCGGCGCTTCCGACCCGCCGTTGCGCGGGGGCGCCTCCACCGGAGCCGCCGTTACCGTCTCGCCGCGCCTCTGCTCGAGCGCGCGTTCTTCCACCGGGTCGTTCCTTGCGTCCATTTCCACCTCATGCCTGGGAATGTAAAGTTCGTTCGATTACGCGCACCATCACCCGCCGCACGTCCTGCAGCGTGGAGGTGTAGATGTCAATGCGGTTGAACTGATCGGCGATGCGCCCCAGGTCCAGCTCCGACTCCAGCCATACAGAAAAATCATTGGAATTCAGCTTCAGCCGCAGGCGCGCTTCAATGAAATGATAATGAATGCAGTGAATGCTTACCTGGTCCAGGCAGTCACGAAATTCCACCAGGTTGCGGGCCACGAAGGGCGTGGGCACCACCACCGCGTCCGAGGCGCAGAAGTAAAACGGCTCCATGGCCACGCGGTCCGCGGCGCGCGGGTTGCGCTCCAGGTAATCGTGCACGATCTGCACAATGCGCTCCCGCAGGCTCTCCACGGAAGTGAACTCCCGCACGTCCACCGAGGCCAGGCGTTCCGCCAAACCTACCTCGTTGCAGGCGGCAAAGGCCCAGTGGGCGTAATCGTTGGAAAAGCCCTCGCGAATGAAGTGGTGCTCCTGCAGGGTGCGGAAGGTGTGCTGAAAAATGGATTCGCTGGGCACCGTCCGCAGGGCCGCCAGCAACTCGCCCAGGGTGCTGGCTTTGTCGCGCTCGATCCGGAGCAGATGCGCCGCCGAGTTGAAGTAGAAAGGCGCGCCCGCCCAGCGCACCGGCGGCGCCGGCAGTTGTGCAGTAGCCATTTTGGGGGAGCCTCCTGCTGGTCTCTCTCGCCTGTTGGCTTCGAGGCTGCTCTGCGGCCTTAGATGCCGCCAGGGGCGGCCATTGTTTGCTCCTGTTCACGATACACCATGGCGGCGGGCCTGTGCTCGTGCCCGGCAGCAGCTCCCTAAATCGCGCAGCAGCTTGCGATTTTGCTGGTAGCCACCCCGCCCCCATTAGACAATTAAAGCTCCGCCCATCGTCTTCTTCTCTCTTATGCCAAGTGGCGCTGACACGTTGCTGCTGGAATTATTCGCCATTTTTGTGTGGGCGAAGATTTTTGGCGAACTCTTCGAGCGCCTCTCCCTTCCCGCCGTGCTGGGCGAAATCCTGGCCGGAGTGATTCTCGGCCCCCATGCCGCCCGCCTCATCTTCCCCAGCGCAAATGTTTACGCCTTCGCGGAACTCGGCGCCATCTTCGTGCTTTTTACCGCGGGACTGGAAACCCGGCCCCAGGACCTGCTGCGGGTGGGCAGGCAGTCGCTGGGGGTGGCTGTAGCCGGGGTAGTTGCTCCCTTCGCCCTCGGCTTCTTCTACATGCGCCTGCGGGGGGAGGCCAGCCATGAAGCCATCTTTGTGGCCGCCGCCATGGTGGCCACCAGCGTGGCCATCACCGCCCGCGTGCTTGCCGACCTGCACGTGCTCAACACCCGCTTTGCCCGCATCATCATGGGCGCCGCCGTCTTCGACGACATCCTGGGCATGATCCTGCTCGCCCTGGTCAGCGGCATGGCCAGCGGCGGCGGCATTCGCTGGTGGCACCTGGGCGTGACTTTTGCCGAAGCCATCGGCTTCGCCCTGTTCATGATTTTTGTCGGACCGCGCATCGTGCGCCGCGTGCGCCCTGGCCTGCGCCACATGTCGCTGCAAAACGCGCCCCTGGTGCTCTCCCTCGCTATTTGCCTGCTCCTCTCCTGGGCTGCCGCCCGGATCGGCATGGCGGCCATTATTGGCGCCTTCTTCGCGGGCCTGGTTCTGGCCGACTTTGCGCCGGAGTGGCGCCTGCAGCCGCGCATTCACGCCATCAACGAATTCCTGGCACCCTTCTTCTTCTTCGCGATTGGCGCCCGCCTCGACGTTCACCTCTTTTCCGGCAACGTGCTGCTCGACGCCTTTGTGATCTCGCTGCTGGCCGTCATCTCCAAGGTGCTGGGTTGCGGTCTCCCGCTGCTGCACGAAGGCTGGCCTACGACTCTGCGCGTGGGCATTGGCATGATGCCGCGTGGCGAAGTGGCTCTGATTGTAGCCCTGGTCGGCTTGCAGATGAACATGGTGTCGCAGTCGGCCTACGCCATCGTGATTTTCATGACCGGCTTCACCACCATTTTGGCCCCCCCGCTGCTGCGACTGCTGCTGCGCCCCGGCCGCAAGGGACCGGGGAGTGCGGCCCCCAGCCTGGTCGGCGCGCAGCAGGGTGGAAGTGCCAACTGAGCGCAGTATTGTGGCGCGGGTGCCCTAGCCCGCGAAACCCAAGGCTGGAACTGTTTCCCTCATTTATAATCTCGCCTTCTTGACGGAGGGCGAGTGCATGGGCCTGCAAGGCCGCGTGGCGCTGGTGACCGGGGCTTCGCAAGGAATTGGGCGGGCCTGCGCTCTGCGCCTGGCCAGCGGAGGCGCCACCCTAGTCCTGGCCGCGCGCAATCAGGAAAAGCTGGAGCAGGTTGCAGCCGAAATCAGCGCGGCCGGAGGTAAGGCGGCGATCTTCGCTATGGATGTCGGAAGCGAGGAGCAGATCAAATCCGCCATTCGCGCCGCCCTCGACCAGTTTGGCAAGATTGACATCCTGGTCAACAACGCCGGTATCACTCGCGACCAGTTGGTCATGCGCATGAAGCGCGCCGACTGGGACGCCGTGCTCAACACCAACCTGACCGCCGCCTACCTCTGCATTCAGGCGGTCATCGGCTCCATGCTCAAACAGCGCTGGGGACGCGTTATCAATATCAGCAGCATCTTCGGCCAGATGGGCCAGGTAGGGCAGGCCAACTATTCGGCTTCCAAGGCGGGCCTCATTGGCCTTACCATGGCCGTGGCCCGCGAGGTCGCCTCCCGCAACATCACGGTAAATGCTGTCGCCCCGGGCTATATCGAGACGTCTATGACAGCGGGCCTGCCTGCGGAGATGAAAGACAACATCCTCAAGATGATTCCCCTGGGGCGCGCCGGCAGCGATACCGACGTGGCGCACGCGGTCAACTTTCTCGCCTCCGATGAGGCGGCGTACATTACCGGGCAGGTGCTCAATGTGAACGGAGGCATCCTGATGGGGTAGCCCGCACGCCGCCATCGCCCGCCATCGGCATCGCCCAGGCGGTCACGCCTGAACACCTCGCCGAAGCGCGCGTTTTGTTTCAGGAGTATGCCGCCTCGCTCGGCTTCAACTTGTGCTTCCAGAGTTTTGACCAGGAACTGGCCGGGCTGCCGGGTGAGTACGCGCCGCCGCAGGGGCGCCTGCTGCTGGCGCGAACCGGAGGCGAACTGGCCGGCTGTGTTGCCCTGCACCCGCTGCAGGCCGGCGTTTGCGAAATGAAGCGCCTATATGTGCGGCCCCAATATCGCGGCCAGGGCATCGGCAGGGCGCTGCTTAATACGGTGCTGGGGGAGGCCCGCGCCATCGGCTACCAGCGCATGCGTCTGGACACCGTGGAACCGGTCATGCAAGATGCTGTGCGCATGTACCGCGCCTATGGCTTTCGGGAGATCCCCCCGTACCGGGAAAACCCGATTCCGGGCGCCCTGTACATGGAAATCGAGCTGCCTGGCTGACTAGCTGGCTAGCCAGCCAGAGAGCTAGTCAGCCATCGTGAAGGAGCCGCCGTGAAAACAACCGTCCTGCTGCTGACGTTGCTTCTCTCCGCCACCACCTTTGCTGCCAGCGGCAAAACCGTTTCTTACAAGAGCGGGGACGAAACCGTTCACGGCGTACTGTTCACGCCTAAAGGCAAGGGGCCGTTTCCCGCTCTTGTTGTCATCCACGAATGGTGGGGACTGGTGCCGTGGGTGAAGGAGCAGGCGGCCAAGCTTTCCGACCAAGGCTACGTCACGCTGGCGGTTGACCTCTATCGCGGCAAGGCCACGGACAGCCCGGAAGTGGCGCACGAACTGATGCGCGGCTTGCCGGAAGATCGCGCCAACCGCGACTTGCTGGCGGCGGTGCAGTACTTGAAATCGCTGAAGAACGTTAAGCCGGCCAAAATTGGCTCCATCGGCTGGTGCATGGGCGGCGGCTACTCGCTTGACCTGGCCATTGCCGATCCCACGCTGGCTGCCGACGTAATCAACTACGGCCACCTGGCCACTGACCCCGCCCGCCTGCAGCAGATTCACGCTCCCCTCCTCGGCTTGTTCGGCGCCCAGGATAAAGGCATCCCACCCGCCGATGTGCACAAGTTTGAACAGGATTTGCAGCAGATGGGCAAGAAGATTGACGTGACCATTTATCCCGACGCCGGCCACGCCTTCCAGAATCCCGATAACAAGGCCGGCTACCGCCCCGCCGATACCGCCGACGCCTGGAACCGCACGCTAGAGTTCCTCGCCGCCACGCTCAAGAAATAGTGCATACGCGCGCCAGTGGCCGTGGCAGGTCGCAACCACCGCTGTCGCCCAAAGTGGCTGGTGTCCAACAAGACCGTTCATTCCTGTCATCTTGAGCGAAGTGGGCCGGTTCGCTCGCGAATCGGCCCGCGAAGTCGAAAGACCCCTACCCAGAACAGATCGCTGCCACTGCTCCAAGGAGTTCTCCCACTGCAGTTGTGAGCGGGCCGGGAACTCCCCTGAGCGGCTCGGCGCTTCCTTCCGCGAAGGGGTGTTTCGACGCGGGCATACGCCCTCGCTCAACATGACAGAACTGAGGATAAAATTGCGGACGAGGGACCATCACGGCCCGCCGCCTGCTGACTACTTTTTTAAATTCCGCTTGCCAGACCGTACTACTCTGGTTACTATGCACTCACCCTCAAGGACATTTCAGGCTGCTGCCCACCATGAATATCGGCGAGACGATTCGCAACCTTCGGCTACATAAAGGCATGTCGCAAGGGGACATCGAAAAGCGCACCGGGTTACTGCGCTGCTACCTGTCGCGCGTGGAGAATGGGCACACCATTCCGTCGCTCGACACTCTGGCCAAGATAGCCACCGCCATGGAAGTCCCGCTCTCGCAGTTCTTCAGCGATTCCAACCACGACAACGGCTCCAAGCCCGCGCCTCAACTCACCGACGACGAGGTCCGCTTCCTGACTCAGATTCGCCGCTATTCTTCTTCCCTGAATGAGAGTGACCGCAAGTTGGTTCTGGCCATGGTGAAGAAAATGGCCGCCACGGCGGGAAAATAGCTATTAGCTGCTAGCTCCTAGCTATAGCTGCTAGCTCGTGGCTTCTAGCTTTGCATTTGCCCGTCTAGGCATAGTGCCGCTCTTGTTGCTTCGATTGCCGCGTGTAATCTGGTAACTGGCAGCCAGTAGCTAGTGGCTAGTGGCTAGTAGCTAGTAGCTAGAAGCTGCCCTTACGCTGCTTCCGCCTTCTGCTCCGCGGCCAGGGCCGCCAGTTCTACCCGGTCATGGGCGCCGGTCTTGTTGAAGATGCTCTGCAGATGGCGCTTCACGGTATTCTCGCTAATGTTCAATTCGGCGGCGATTTCGCGGTTGCGCAGGCCGCGCGTTACCAGCAACGCCACCATGTGTTCCCGCTCCGAGAGCCGGTGCAGGCCTCGCATGGCCGGCCGTGCACGTTCCCCCGCCATCCAGTTCACCACCTGCTGAGCAATTTCATTGGAGAAGGCGAGTTGTCCCGCGGCCACGCTGCGGATGGCATGAAAAAGTTTTTCCGGGCTGTCGCGCTTCAACACCAGCCCGCTTGCCCCCAGCCGCACTGCCTGCACGTAATCCACTTCATTATCGGAGCCCGTAAGAATGAGCGTGGGGATGGAAAGACCTGCCTGATTCAGGCTGCGTAGCACCTCAAAGCCGCTGCTTTCGGGCAAGTCCAGTTCCAGTACCAGGACGTCTGGACGATGCCTCTGCACCAGATCCGCCACCTGGTTGCCATTGGCCGCCGAGGCCACCACCTCGATGTCCGGCTGGGTCCCCAGCAGCGCGGCGATGGAATCGCGCACTACCTGGTGGTGATCCGCGAGAATGACTGCCACTTTCTTGCTCATCTTCTGCTCCCAGCCTGGGTTTCCACGTCCTGCCGGCGCACGCTGCCGATTCCCGGTTGGATGTTGGCTGCAGGAAACAGGTTCGCTGCCCAAAATGGTTGCCCTGGTATGACCTTCGTAACCTGACCCTCCCCGCCACCCCGTTTCTCCTCCTATCACCTGTGTTACATTGCGTTTTCCCCTGTTTGCCGCACTATTGTGCTCGGGGCCAGGGTGTGGGGCGCCGCGGTTTGAGGTGATTCGTGACGGCTGACGAAGAACTGAACCAAATAGAAAGCAACCTGCGGCGACTCAAAATCGAGTACGAAATCTATTTCAACAATCCCACCAAGCGGCCTCCCGCGGACACCGAGTGGCGCGTCACCAACGCCATTCGCAAGCTGAGCGACGGCTATTGCGACGGGCAACGGCTCAACTTCGCCCAGCGCTACCGCTATAACGAACTGGCGCAACGCTACGCCCTGCTCAGCGATCTGTGGCGTAAGAAGATGCGCATTCGCGAAGAAGGATACCGCCGGCCCCAGGACGCTCTGCTTTCAGTGCAAGGTGTCCGCGTTTTCGAAGACCAGCAGCAACCGCCCGCACATCACGCCACCTTGCATCCCTTTACCGTGCAGTGTTCCGAGGTGGGCAGCGAGCGGGAGAAGGTGGAGAAGCTGTTCAACGCCCTGCTGGAAGCCAAGAAGAAAGCGGGCGAGGACACATCCAAGAGCGGCAACCTGGAATCTTTCGAAAAATTCGTGCAGAACAAGACCGACCAGATCCGCAAGCAGTATGGCTGCCACGCGGTGGAGTATTCGGTTGAGATGGAAGCCGGCCAGGTTCGGCTGAAGGCCAAAGCCAAAGTCTAGGACTTCGGTCGCCCGGCCCGTTAGGATGAGACTCAGGCTAGCGAAGCTGGTTTATTGGTCGCTGCCCATCAATTTCCGCAGCCAGCCGCGCTTCTCCTTGGTGGCAGCCAGCTTGGTCCGCAACTCCGGCACCACCAGCGCCTGTTCCACTGTCGGCTGATTGAATGCCGCCAGCTTCATCTCCAGCACGTGGGCCCGGTCAGTCGTCCCTGTTTTTGTGTACGCTACGATAAGATCCCGCATGGACAACGGATTTCTGCTGTCCTCCTCCAGATAGGGAATGGCTTCTGCATACCGCTGGTTAACCACGAGGACGCTGCCCATGGCACCGGCGTACGTGCGGCTCAAAGCTGTGCCATGCGTCGCCTGTTGGAGCAGATCGAGTTCTTTGAGCGCCTGTTTGGCCGAGTCGGCGTTGCCGGCGGCTGCCAGACGTAGGGCGCGAAGGCGCAGCACCTCCGCCCGTTCCTGGTGCAACTCAGGGCTCGGGGTGCCAGACGCGTCGGCGAGGGCGGCGGACGACTTCTCCAGGTATTTCAGGCTCTGCTGGTTATCGCGCTCAATCAACGCCATATCGCGGTACGCTTCCGCCTCCAGCAGCACGGCGTGAGCGTTATGGGCCTGGCTGGCTGCGGCGTCCAGCGCCGCGACTGCCCGCTTGGGCTTTTTTTCGCGCACGTAGGTCAGTGCGGATTGCATCGCATAGCGAACCTGTTCAGGGCGGGCGTTGGCCTTAGCGAGTGCTTTGTCGTATTCCGCGCGCGCGGTAGCCTCCTCGCCCATCAGGGCGTAGGTATCGGCGATTCCCAGTTGAGAGGTCTGGAATGCAGGGTCACTCTGAAGGGCCCGCCGGTAGTGTTCCAGGGCATCGCGATAGTTGCCCGCCATGCGCAGGATCTCCGCGTACGAATCCTGCGGGTTAGGATCTTTGGGCAAGAGCGCCGTATAGCGCTCCATGGCGGCAAATGCGTTGCTGAAGTCGCCGGTGTAGGCGTAACAGTAGGCCAGTTGATTCCAGGCCGCAGCATATGCGGGCTCAAGCTGCGTGACACGCTGCAGTAGTTTGCCCGCCTGTTCGTACTGCTCCTGGTTGCTTAACCAGCGCCCCGCAAGAAACACAATGTGCTTATCCCTGGGGTAGGAAGCCAGCAGATCATTCATGGCCGCAATGGCGGGCACGTACTGCTCCTCTTCCACGCTGGACAACCACTTAATCAGCAGCCGGTCGCGCTTGCTGGCCTTGGGAGCCAGCGCCTGAGCGCTGCGGAGTTCGCTCTTTTGCTCTTGTGGATCAGTGCTCACGAAAGAAATGAACAGGTGTGCCAGCGCGAAGCGCGGATCCCTTCGCAGCGCTTGCCGCCAGTTGTCCACGGCCTGTGGATAGTGTTCGTTCTCGAAGGCAGTCAGGCCGGCCTCAAACAATTTGCGCGCGTCGAGAACGGAGGCAGCCATGGACAATGCGGGCCGCTTCGGCGCAGGTTTGCGGCGGGGCGCGTGCGTGGGCAGCAGGGCAAGTATCACTATCAGCCCGCGCCAGCCATACATAGAATTCCTCAGGGTGGGTATTGCCAACGTTAGCACTCTAAGCAGTTAGCGAAGGTTTAGCTTTGTGGTTCAAGCTCCCGAAAATTCGTTGGTCGCGCAATCCTGTCTGGCTTCATTACGGGCCATAACTGCTATCTCAAGTGAATGGCGCGAGAATGCATCCCCACCCTGTAGGGTTGCAAGTACCTACAGTAATGTGTACCGAAGCGGCACAGAGACCGCTTTCCCTTGTCCCCGGGGAACTGCTTGCGCGACAATTTCGCCTGAATGACCCGTCCTTCCAAGGCTTTTTGGCCGCCCCTCTTGCTGTGGTTTGTCGTGCTGGTAGTAAGCGCGCCCTGCCTCGGCGCCCACATCAGCGAGTGGCACACCATACACTTCGATTGCGATATCGCGGTGCAAGCCGATGGCTCCCTAATGGTGCGGGAGAGTGATCAGATTGATGTTGTTGCCCCGCCGGAGTATGGCCTGCGCCGCAGCCTTCCCATCGGCTCCGACGACCGCTGGGACCGCGATTACGGCCCCGGCTACACCCGCGATACAGGTCTTCGCGTGCGGCTCATGGAAGTGAAGCTGGACGGCGCCCCCGTACCTTCCCATACCAGCCAAATCCGGGGCAGTCACTACCAGGTAGTTTTCGGCAGCAGCGAGGCTTCGTTGCTCCCGGTATCAGTGGGGCCCCACACAATCGCCATAACGTACCACGTCACCGGAGCAGTGCGGTTCTTACAAGATTATGACGAACTCTACTGGAACGCGCTGGGACACGTGTCCTCCGCGGGCGGCAACGCCACCGTTCGGGTGCATCTCCCAGCGGCAGTTCCGGGCGCGCAGGTGCGAACCGTTTCCTATGCGGGTGGCCGGGGCGTAAGCGCGCCGCGCAGCCCGCTTGACCCGCCCGTTGTCGTAAATGCTATTCCTGATGGCCGTGAATTCTCGGTTGAAGCCTTGCGCCCTTACCAGACCCTGGCGGTTGTGGTTCGCTGGCCCAAGGGCTACGTTCAGCCGCCGCAATGGTGGGACCCGGCTCATTTGCCCCTGGTGATCGCTCCGTTGTTGCTGCTCGCCTTCTACCTGGCGGTTCGCCTCATTTTGCGCCGCCACCAGGAGCGGGGAACGGTTTTGCCGCAATACACGCCGCCGCGCGGACTTTCTCCGGCCGCCTTGCGCTATGTAGTGACCGGCGGCGCGGATGGCACCTCCGTAGCCGCGGTTCTAGCTCGCTTCTTGACCAGGGGCGCAATCTCCGCCACCGCAACCGCAGGCGGCTACACCTTTGTTCGCCAGCCAAACTTTGACACTGTCATTTCCAAACTTGCCCCGGAGGAAGCCGCGATCGGCCAGGAACTTTTTAATCCCGCGTTTAACTTCGGCGAGGGTTCCTCGTCCACGGCAGCTTTACAAGAAGAGTTCCACGCGCTTAACGCTTCCGACCCCGCATCTGCGGCAGCCGGTAGCGGCACCACCGGTGGCGCGAAAGATCCTTTCGCGCCGATTTCGCTGGGCATTGCCGATGTTGCGGCGCGCACGCCCGCCCCGGCCGCGCAGGATCGCGTCACGCTGAACGAAGGCGACCCTCGCATCAACGTCTTCGTGGGCATGATCTACAGCCGTCTGCACGCTCAGATTGAGGGCAAGTATTTTCGCTGGAATATCGGCTTTGTGCTTCTGGGCATGCTCGCAACGTTCGTCTTTGCCCTGTTGTGGGGGCTGCGCGACACCACTGACGCCTTCGGTTCGGTCTTCCTGACCATGTGGATCATGGGCTTCCTGCAGATCGTCGGCGCCATGGTTACACTCGGGATCCATTCTGCCCGTTTGCCCAGCGGCGCGTCACGCTGGTTGCTGATGGTGCTCGGCTTGGGAGTCATGTTTGGGCTGCCCCTGCTGGTAGCACGGGAGCTGGCGAGAACCACCTCCTGGCCCTTGGTTTGCGCCATGCTATCTATGATTGCGCTCAACAGCCTCTTCATGCCTCTGCTGCGCACCATGACCGCCGATGGCTGCAAGCTGCAGGACGAAATTGCCGGCTACAAAGATTTCCTTCTCGAAGTGGAGCAGGACCGGCTCGACCGCCTGGGCAAGATCGCCAACGCTCCGCCCATGTCAGAGACGCTGCCTTACGCGATCGCCCTCGGCCTGCGCGAAGCCTGGGGAGACGCGCTGGCCACCACCTTCTCCCAGGCCACCATCGTCCGATAACTCCCTTCATCGCCGCGCCGGGAATTGGTAGCGAATAAAAAGCGAAAATGGTATACTCCCTGAAATCGGCTCGGTATGTTGGGCCGTTTCGGCGGATCCGAAACCGCATTGCAGGAGTGATCCATGAAAACGCATTTCGCTCTTTTCATCTGCATGACCCTTTTGCCTGGGTTTGCGGTAGCGGTCCGGGCTCAGACTGAGCTGCCGAAGCCCGCTCCTGAGCTAAGGAAACTCGACTATTTCGCCGGCACCTGGCGGGCGGAAGGCGATGTAAAGCCGGGCCCCATGGGCCCGGGCGGCAAATTCACCGGCACAAACGAGGTCCAGTGGATGGACGGTGGATTCTTCCTCGTAACCCACTCCGAGTTCAACGGCGCCATGGGCAAAGGTTCAGAAACC
>Ga0075425_100002654_pt1 | contig 17943 bp, 14 predicted proteins | sample SoiMethybrSBSTD4_FD_75300 | JGI IMG/M metagenome (GOLD analysis project Ga0075425, IMG submission 75300) | Bulk soil microbial communities from a Populus tree surrounding site in Tennessee, USA - Soil MetaG P. TD hybrid SBSTD4 | ecosystem: Environmental > Terrestrial > Soil > Tree plantation... | reverse complement strand
CACGGTGACGATCGGCGTCGCCGATGATCGCCTGTCGTTCACGGTGACGCCGAAGGAGACGCCTCCGGCTCCTTCGGCCGAGCGGACTGGGGACTAGGGAACTAGGGGACTAGGGGACTAAAACGCGGTCAGACGACCAGACAGAGCTAGTCTGGCGCAAGTTTTTCTGTTTCGTAGTCCCCTAGGGCCCTAGGCCCCCAGTCCCCTCGCTACTCAGCGACGTAACGCCAAGGCGCCGCCGCATTCGCTTTTCGCCAGATCGTGAAGAAGGGATTTTTCGCGGGGCGATCGGGCGACGGACTGTTCGGGACAATCCAGCCGATCGTGACGCCAAGGTCGCCGCTCGATGCGGCGAGCACGCGTGCCGGCGCCCACGACACGGGGCTCGTGCCTTCGGCGACGCCCTCCGCGACCATGCGGCCAATGTCTTCCGATCCGGTGACGACGCCCGGCTGGTCGGGCCGGCCGAGATTAATCGCGTCGGCGCTGCCGTATTCCGCGAAAGCTCGGCGGATGCCAATCTTCTGCGCGTCGCTCGAGAAGGCGCGCTCGGCCGCGTCGAGGCTCGCCTTCACAGCCGCGATCCGCTTCGGATCGGTCGTCGGCTCGACGAGCCTATCGGGAATCGCCGGCGCGAGCGGCGCCGCCGAGGTCGCCGCGGCGCTGGCGCGCGTTCGCTTGAACGCCGCCACCCGCCATCCTTCCGGGCGCTTCACCCAGTACGACAGATACTTCAACGGCAGGTCAGTGCCGTCCTGGCGATGGATCGTCATGTAGCCGAACGTGAAGCCGTGCTGGCCGTCGGCGGAGATGCCACCGCGCACCGGCGTCCAGTCGGTTCGCGCAGTGAGGTTGTCGGCGTTGGTCCGCAACGCGGCAGCGACTGCCGTCTTTCCGTCGACGAATTGACCCGGCGGCATCGGAATCACCACATCGTCGGCGAACATCGCCGTGAGCCCTGACACGAGATCCGTTTTCGCACTCGCGGCCGAGAACGCGCGATCGGCGGCCAGCAGCTCGTCGACGGCGGACTGCGGCGACGCGGCGGCGAGCAGAAGAAGCGCAGCGGCGATAACACGTGTCATGGGACGGGTGGTTCCTCGCTCGGTAATCGTCACGGATCGCCGGCAGCGACGCAAGCGACGCCATTAGGCGAACAGTATCGGCGGTGCCTGGCAGGGCTGTAATGCCGCGGGACCCGGCTGACTCGGTAATGGCCAGGGTTCGCACGCGCCGCGGGTCGGCGTGCTTCACGTGAAATAGCGTGGTTGAGCGCCCTGCAACGTCTGCGCGCCGACGCGACTCTAATCCGGCAGAACCACACGGTCGCGCCCAGACGCGCGGACGCTCGTCCATAACGGGAGAATTTCTGATGAAGCCAACAGTGTATGCATTTGTCGCCGCCGGTTCGTTCGCGCTGCTGTCGTCGATCGCGCAGGCGCAGAACGTCACCGACCCGCAGATTGCGTCAATCGTCGTCACCGCCAACCAGGTCGACATCGACGCGGGCAGGCTCGCCGAATCGCAGGCCAGCAGCCCCGAGGTGAAGGCCTTCGGCAAGCAGATGGCAACCGACCATACCCGCGTCAACAGGCAGGCAACCGAGCTGGTGACGCGTCTGAAGGTGAAGCCCGAAGACAACCCGACGAGCAAGAGTCTCGCGTCCGGCGGCGCGGAGAACGTCAACCAGTTGAAACAGTTGAAGGGCACCGCGTTCGACAAGGCCTACGTCGATCACGAGGTCGCGTATCACCAGCAGGTGCTCGACGCCGTGGACAAGACGCTCATCCCGAGCGCGCAGAATGCCGACTTGAAAGCGCTGCTGGTCAAGGTCCGGCCGGCGTTTGTCGCGCACCTCGAGCACGCGAAGCATCTGCAGGCGTCGCTCGGCAAGTAACAGTCGCAGGTTCCGGTAGTGTCCGGCTTTTCGGACTGTCGGTCCGCACCAGGATCACGGTCCGCCTGAAGGCGGACGCTACCGAGCCACGTCCTCGTCGCGACTCCCGTCCAGCGGCGCGCTACGCGACGCGCTGGTTGTGCCCCTCCTTCGGCTTCGGCACGGTCCATACGTGACCACACGATTCGCAGCGGTAGTAGTCGGCGTCCACGGACGCGTTGCTGGAATGCGGCAGACGCACGACGCGGAGCGACTGGCAGTGCGGACACCGCGCGGTCCGCACAGGCACCTTCGGCATACAGGCCCTCGAGAGATCCCTGACAGCCCGACACCGGGGAGCCGAGGCTGACGGCTTGGTTGTCTTCAGAACCGCCGGTATCGTCTGCTGAGCGGTGTATCCGCGTCAAGCGCACGTGTTCCCGCTTGCTGGGGGCGTCGCGGCTCGCGCGACCGGGGTGCGCCGCTGCTGGCCGCGCGATTAGTGTCCGCCGGCCGTGCCGCGCACCATCCGGACCTGCATCTTCACGTAGGGTGGCCCGCAGACGCCGCACAGGATGCCGTCGCTCCACATTGCGTATGACGAGGCCAGCATCCGATCGACATGCCCGCAGCGCGGACAGGTCAGGATCACGAATTCAGCGGCACTCTCATCGTCGGCAGCGGCGGCGGCGATCGAGGCTCGAAGCACGGTGTCCTCGCTGGTGCGAGGGTTCGGGGGACGGGTATTGTAAACAGGCCGCCTGCGCCTGTCTACTCTCCGCTCCAACGCCTCGCTCTGCGGCGCGCCGCTTTCCTCGAGCCGGCCCGGACGCGGCGAGACGTGCCTAACAGAACGGGCGCCGCAGGCTGCGGGTGCGATGGCGATACTGGAAGATGCCGCACCCGGACGGACAGCGGAACTGGTCCCACTGCTCCGGGAAGTTCTGCGTCACACCGCCGACGTAACTCTGCTCGTAGTGCAACGCGCTGTCGCATTGCGGACAACGCAGCGCCGGCGGCGCCTGCGGCGGCGTCGTCGTCCGGTAGCGCTCGTAGCGGCGCGACTTCGCGCGCGCATGCGTGGTGACGGCGGAGGCCACGGCGTGCGTGTCCGACGGCACCGGCGGCTGTTCGTCGATCCGCGCGAGCGCGGCGAACAACGCATCGGGTGCGCACGGCTTCACGACGACCACGGTGGCGCCGGCCCGGCGTGCGCGATCGAGTTCGAGCGGCCGGCCATCGGCGGCGATCATCACGATTGGTACTCGCCGGGTCTTGGGGTCGTCGCGCAGCAGCGCGCACAACGCGAAGCCGTCGATGATCGGCAACTGCGTTTCGATGATCACGACGTCGGGTGGATCGGCGATCGCTTTCGCGAGCGCTTCCGGCCCGGTGAGCGCGTGCTCCACCACGTAGCGGCGCGGGACGAGGTACGTTTTATAGAGAGCAAACGTGTCCACGCTCGGTTCGGCGAGCAGGACGAGCTTGGGGACTGCGGCGTGTGCAAGCGGGTTGGCAACCATGTATCTGATGTATGTGATTCGTGGGCGAGTAATCATTGTCCGCAGCCGCGCCGTGATTTGTCATTAGGGAGTTCCCTTAGGGCATGGCGCGGCTTCTCAGCAGCAAATCGAGTGGTCGTGTCCTGCGCAGCACGACCGTTGCACATTGTAGGCGCCGACAGCCCGCGCACATAAAATGAACCGCGTGGATCCGGAAACAGATGACGATCTCGACAGCGCTGCGGATGGGGTCGACGGGGACGGCGCTGCCGGGTTCACCAAGGTGACTCTGTGAACAATCTCCGTATCTACGCGACTCTCGTCGATGGCCAGCAACTCGAGCTTCACGATTGCCCGACAGGCCGCGACGTCGTGCGCGCGCTCCTTCGCGACACGGAGCGCGCCAAGGCGCTCGTCATCGAGGCGACCGACAAGGACGGCCGCGTCGTGCGCATCATCGTCCCCGCCGACGACTCGGAGGTCGCAAAGGTCTCGATCGCGCTCGACGCGTAAAGTCGAACACGGTCCGGCTGACCGCCTCCGCCAAAGGCGATGGCGGTCCGCCGAAGCGTTCCGCGGAAGGCCGAAGCCCGGACACTACTGGCTTGCGGATTGCGGCCTGCGGCTCAATTGCTGCCGGTTGATGTAGGCCTTCAGCACGTCGAGGACGTACTCCTGGCACGCCGCGCCGGTCGCCGGGTCGTAGGCACCCTCGTTGGTGATGTTGTTCGAGACGACGCGGATGCCCAGAAACGGAATGTCGTACTGTGCGGCGATCTGCGCCGCCGACGCCGTCTCCATCTCCTCCGCGGTGGTCCCGAAGCGCTCGTGGAACTGCTGGACGCGATCGAGCTCGCTGTTCCAGGTCTCGCTCGAGCCGATCACGCCGTCGACGACGCGGCCGCGCCGATAGTGGTCGCGGGCGCCGTGCGCTGCGGCCAGCAATCGATCGTCGGCATGGAAGCGACGCATCGTGCGCGCGTTCGGGTCGGTGCCGGCGCTGCCCTCCGACCGCATCAGGTCGAGCGGCAGCCACTCTTCGAACCGGCTGCCGCCGCCGCGAGCGCGGTAGCCGGTCTTGAACGAGCCGATGTTCACCGCGTCGGTGCCGACGACGATATCGAAGACGTGCAGGTCGGGTTGATGGCCGCCGGCCGTGCCCTGGTTGATGATCGCAAGAGGTTGATAGCGTTCGGCGGCGAGGACCGTCGCGGCCGCGGCATTCGACATGCCCTTGAGCGTCTTCGAGACCACTACTGGATACCCGTCCACCTCGCCGCGCCAGAACGTCCAGCCTCGCACTTTCTCCTCGGTCGCGTGGCCCAGCGCGCCGGCGAGCTGTCGAATTTCGACGTCCATCGCACCTTGCACCACGATCGGGCGCGTCGACGCCGCGGCGGATGCCGGCGCCGCCGCGTCGCGCGCGACGCAGCCGGTCGCGAGCGCGGCCGCCGCCAGCAACGCCGTTCCGAGTGTCTGATGCATCGCAACCATCTTCGAGACGTCGGAAACGCGGCCGATGGTAGCATGCGCCACACCTCCGTGCCGCGGCCCTCCGCTCCAGCCGATCCCGCCCGTTACGCCGATATCGTTGGCGGCATCACTACGTTCTTCACGATGGCCTACATCGTCGTCGTGAACCCGGCGATTCTCTCGACTGCCGGCACCGGGATGCCGTTTGCTGGCGCGATGACCGCGACAGTCCTCGTCGCCTCGACGATGACGCTGCTGATGGGCGTCTACGCTCGGCTGCCCTTCGCCGTCGCGCCGGGCATGGGGCTGAACGCGTTCTTCGCGTTCACGATCGTGTTGCAGAACCATGTTCGGTGGCAGACAGCGCTCGGCATGGTGTTCTGGGCCGGCGTGCTGTTCCTCGTCGTCTCGACCACGCCGCTGAGGGAACGGATTGCGCTCGCGATTCCGCCCGCGCTGCGCGCGGCGGCTGCCGCGGGCATCGGCCTGCTGCTGACGTTCATCGGCCTGCGCAACACCGGCCTCGTCGTCGGCGATCCGGCGACGCTCGTTCGCATGGGGCCGATCGACCATCGAGCGGCGTTCCTGTTGCTCGGGATCGCGATCGCGGCGGCACTGATTCGCCGCGAGAACCCCCTGGCGTTTCTCACCGCGATCGCCGTGACGACGGCGCTTGGCTGGGCGTTAGGGCTGGCGACACGACCGGCGCAGTGGATCAGCGCCCCCGATTTTTCGTCAGCATTTCTTGCCCTCGACATCCGCGGTGCGCTGAAACTCGCGCTGCTGCCGTCGATTCTCGCGATCCTCTTTACCGATCTGTTCGACTCGTTGTCGACGTTCATCGGTGTTGCGACGGCGTCGGGATTGACGGCCGAGGACGGCAGCCCCATTAACCTTCGCCGCGGCCTGATCGTCGACGCGCTGGCGACGTTGACGTCCGGCCTGGCGGGCACGTCACCGGGGACGGCGTACGTAGAAAGCATCGCCGGGATCCGAATGGGGGCACGTACCGGCCGCGCGTCCGTCGTGACCGCGCTGTGCTTCGTGCCGTGCTTTTTTCTCGCCCCGCTCGCCGCAGCAGTGCCACCGTATGCGACCGCGTCCGTGCTCGTCCTCGTCGGCGTCTCGATGTTCCAGTCGATGGCGGCGATCGATTTCACCAGGGTCGAAGACGCGCTGCCGGCGTTTGTCACCGCGGTGATGATCCCGCTCACCGTGTCGATCACCCAGGGCCTGCTGTGGGGATTCGTCCTCCACGCGCTGCTCTACGCCGTCGTCGGCCGCGCCCGCGAAGTCACCGTCACATTGTGGCTGCTATCGGCGCTCGCCGGCGCGCTGCTGTGGGTCGGGCGGTGACAGTTCCAAGTCGCAAGTCGGAAGTCGCAAGTCAGTCGCAAGTCAGTCGCAAGTCAGTCGCAAGTCAGTCGCAAGTCAGAAGGCGCAAGTCAGAGGCAGGTCGCAAGACCGCCACTTGTGACTGACTTGCGACTTGCGACCTGCGACTGACTTGCGACTTCCGACCTGTGACTTGGAACTTACACCTTGCGGCTGGGCTGATCCGCCGCGTTAGAATCGGATCACCCCGTGCCCTCCTGCGATCTGCTGCTTACGAACGCGGTCGTGCTTACGATGGACCAGCAGTTCACGATCCATCGCCGCGGCTCGATTGCGATCACCGGCGATGCGATTGCCGCCGTCGGCGCCGCCGCCAACGCCTACACCGCCGCTGACACGATCGACTGCAGTGGGCGCGTGGTGATGCCGGGACTGGTCAACGCGCACACGCACGTGCCGATGACACTGCTGCGCGGGCTCGCCGACGATCTCCGCCTCGACGTCTGGCTGATGGGCTACATGATGCCGGTCGAACGCGAGTTCGTGAACCCGGACTTCGTGACGCTTGGCACCAGGCTCGGCTGCGCCGAGATGATTCGATCCGGCGTCACCTGCTTCGCCGACATGTATTACTTCGAGGATGCGATCGCGAAGGCGACCGCCGACGCCGGGATGCGCGCGCTCTGCGCGCAGACGGTCCTCCGCTTTCCGACGCCCGACGCGACCAGCTACGAGGATTCGCTCGCGCTCGCCCGCGACTACATCGAGCGCTGGCGCGGCCACCCGCTGATCGTGCCGGGGCCGGCGCCGCACGCGCCCTACACCTGCACCGCCGAGATCCTGCGCGCCTGCGCGGAGCTGGCCGCCGAGTACGACGTGCCGCTGCACACGCATCTCGCCGAGACGACGCTCGAGGTCGACAACTCACGGCGCGAGCACGGCATGCCGGTGGTGCCGTGGGTCAAGAAGCAGGGGCTCTTCGACGCGAAGGTGCTCGCCGCACACTGCGTCCACGTCGACGAAGGTGAAATCCGCGCGCTGAAGAACTTCAACGCCGGCGTGGCCCACAATCCGAGCAGCAACCTGAAGCTCGGCGCCGGGATCGCACCGGTCGCGAAGATGCTGGAGCTCGGCCTCGACGTCGGGATCGGCACCGACGGCGCGGCGTCGAACAACGACCTCGACATGTTCGAGGAGATGCGGCTGGCGGCGCTGCTCGCGAAAGGCGCCGGCGGCGACCCAACGGCGCTGCCCGCGCGCGACGCGCTGGCGATGGCGACACGCCTCGGCGCGCAGGCGATGCACCTCGATCACCTCACCGGGTCGCTCGAGCCGGGCAAACGCGCCGACCTGATCGTCGTCGACCTCGATCGCCTGCACAACGTGCCGGCATTCGATCGCGACCCGAACGGCGTCTACGCGCAGCTTGTCTACGCCGCGAAGTCGACCGACGTGGTCGACGTGATGTGCAACGGGCGCTGGCTGATGCGCGACCGCGCGCTCTTGACGCTCGACGAGCGCGAGCTGCGCGATGCGGCGCGCGCCCTCGCCAGCCGGGTCGACCTGTTCCTGACCAGCCGCGAGGTCAGCGTCCTGCAGAAGCTGGTCGCCGTCGGCGGCGCGGTCGAACAGGAATCGTTCGAGGTCCAGGTGAAGGCGCGACTCGCGTCCGAAGCGCCGGTGCTGGCAGTGGTCGCGAGCAGACAGGTCACCGTCGTGCGATCGAGCCACTACCACCAGTACGACACCTACTGGTCGTTCGAGGATCCCGATCAGGGCTGGCTGCGCTACCGCGAAGATGAATTCCTCGACAGCGCCGGCAACGTCACCGGCGCGCGGTCGCGGCTCACCCTCACCGGCCGCACCCGCGAGGAGGAGTTCGGCGCCGTGCTGCTCTTCCGCTCGCGGTACCTCGCGCCGGCGACCCACTCGGCGCGGTTCTACCGCGAGTACTTCCGTCCTGCCGCCGAGCACGTCGTCGAGAAGGATCGGCGCCGCTGGCTGCTCGTCTACCGCGGCGTCGAGTTCTACCTCCATCTCGATCGCCTGATCACGCCGCCGACCGACGGCTGCTTCATCGAAATCAAGTCGCGCACCTGGTCGAGGCGTGACGCCGAGGACAAAGCGGCAGTGATCAATCAGCTGCTCGCCCTCTTCGGCGCCAATCCGGACGACACGATCACCGACGGCTACGTGCAGCTCGCCGCCGGCCGCCGCTAGCAGTCCGCGGTGGCGGGCTGGTGTACAGATCGCGACATCAAAGCACAAACGCGGAGCACGCAGAGAACGCAGAGACCGCAGATTCTAATCTTTACGGCACCCGCGACGTAGGGGCAGCCTTTCAGGGTGCCCGCTTTCCCCCAAAAGGCCGGACACTACCGGAGTACGCCGCAGAACGCCGGGCGGACCGACATCTTCAAGACCGCTCGGCCGATGTGCAGGTGGTCACCAGACTCGAGGCGAACGCCGCGCGGGTCGCGCGGGTTGATCGGCAGGCTGCGGCCGTTGCGCACGACGAACGTCGGATTGCTGCTGGACTCGTTGAACACGACGTACGCGGCGAGGGCGCGGTCGAACTCGACGCGCGCGTGCGCGCGCGCCACCGTCTCGGTGATGCCGTCGCGCACCTCGTCGACAAACGTGATCTCGTTGTGACGAACGCGACCGAACGCGTCGCTCGGCTCGATGCCGCGGCCAATCGGAATCACGCCGCCGCTGAACGTGTACTCGGCGCGGTCGCACTGTCCTTTGAGGACGGCGACCTGCAGTTCGGGCAGTGTGACCCTCCCCGACCGCGACGGACTGTCGCCGTTCATGCCGCATTCGATCCGCACGAGCGGCATGCCCGCCGCCGCGCTGTCGGCGATAGTCGTGGACGTGACGAGCGCGGACGGTACGTCGCAGCGGATTTCGGCCAACCGCTCGCGCAGCCGCACGTCCAGGCAGCTGAACACCGCTTCGATCGCGGCGCGGTCGGCGGCAGGCTGCGCGACGTGGACGACGACGCGCGTGTACGGGAACACGCGGGCACCGCGGCCCGAGGGCTGCGCTTTGCGTTCGAGCTCGTCGAGCGCCGCCTCGAGCAGTTCGAGCGGCGCGGCGTCCGGCGGCAGCGGCGCGTCGAAGAAGTTGCGGACGCGCGCGTTCACGGTCCGCACGAGATCCGTCAGCGATCCAGCCACTGATCCCCCTTATTGAATGATGCCGAGCTCGCGTGCCGCCGACGCGATCGCGCCGGCGATCGGCGCCGCCGCACGTCCGCCGTACCCCGCGTGTTCGACGATCACTGCAAACGCGATTCGCCGTCCCGAGCCGCCGTAGGGCGCGAAGCCGGTGAACCAGGCGTGTGCCGCCGCGCCGGACACTTCCGCGGTGCCGGTCTTGCCGGCAATCGCCACCGGACTCGCCCGCAGGCTGCGTCCGGTGCCAGTCGTCACGACCGCGCGCATCGCGCGAGCGAGACGGTCGGCGTCGTGCGGCGGCAACAGCCGGGCCGGCGCGGCAGCGTCCGCTGCATCGCTGGCCAGCCATCGCACTGGGGCGATCGCGCCACCGGAGGCAATCGCCGCCGATACGCGCGCCAGTTTCAGCGGCGTCACCAGCGCCTCGCCCTGCCCGTAGCCAACCTGCGCGAGCGTCGGGCGCAGCGCGTCGGGCGTTGGCGAGCGCGCGACGTTGATCTGAAAGAGCGACGCGGCGTCGAGCACCGCGCGCGGCCCGACGGCGAGCGCCAGCTGCGCGAAGTAGGCGTTACACGATACGATCAGCCCACGCTCGAGATCGACATCACCGTGCGGCACCGTATCCATCGGGTCGTCGCGCACCGGACGCGACGCGCCGCGGACGTAGTTGCCGACGCGGCCATCCGGCAGGCGCTGGCAGACGAATCGGTCGCGATCGGCGCCGCTGCGCAACGCCGCGGCGGCGACCAGGAGTTTGAAGGTCGATCCCGGCGGATACAGGCCGTATCGCGCCCGATCCAGCCACGACCCATCGTCGTCTTCGTCGGCTGCGGCGCCGTGGCGTTGCAATGAATCGTTCGACGGCCACGGGTAACTCGCCGCCGCGAGGAGTTCACCGGTGGACGCGTCCAGCACCACCGCGGCGCCGCGATGGAATCGCGAGGACGTCACGCCGTCCCGCAGTGCCGCGGCGACCCGCACCTGCAGCCTGGCATCGATCGTGGTCCGCACGTCGCGCTCGCGCGTGTGGATCGCGGCCACGGCGGCGCTGCCGGTGCGATACCGATCGCGTACGAGCGGCAGGAGCGCACGCAAATCGCGGCGGACTGCTTGAATGCGCCGGCCACGGCGCGGCTCGACGACCTCGGTCACCTGTGCGTGATCGTCGTAACCCTTCAGCTGGCCGTCGCTGTCACGTTCGATGTACGAGGAGTTGCGGGCGCCCCAGTTCGTCTGATGGACCGCGTCGCCGATCAGATGAAAGCCGAAGGCGCCGAGCGGATAGCAGCGGTTGGTCCCGGCACCGCATTCTTCAGGTGCGACGCCGCCGGCGTTCGCGAAGCTCACGCTCGCGGCCGCGATCTCGTCCGGGCGGCTCGTCGCCAGCGGCAAGCCGCTGCGATCGTAAATGCTGCCGCGCGTCAGCGTGCGCGCCGCCGACAGGAGACGCGGGTTGTACTCGAAACGGTAACCGCCGTCGGCCTGTTCGGTCAGCGCCGGCGCTGCGGCGATGTCGTCAGCGTGAACTACCTGTACCCACGCGGTCCGCGACACAATCGCTGCCCCGGCGACGGTCAGCACCGTCGCAATGGCGTTCAACGGACGCCGCATGTGGATGCGTTCGCGTCCCTGGCGGCGCGCCACCGACAGTACCATCCCTATCGCCGCGCAGTTGGCGATCATCGACGAGCGGCCATAACTCAGAAATGGCGTGGCCACGCCAGACAACGGAACGAGTCCGAGCAGACCGCCGGCGATCAGCAGCGCCTGGACGCTCAGCACGAGGACCACGCCGAGGACCATGAACGCCGTGAAGTCGCCCGGCGCCCGCGCCGCAATGCGCAGGCACCGCCAGCAGACGAGGACGTAGAGCCCGATGCCGGCTACAAGTCCGGCCCAGCCAAGCTCCTCGCCAAAAGCGGCGAGCACGAAGTCGGTGTGCCCTTCCGGGATCGCGCTCGGGCTGCCGAGCCCGGCGCCGATGCCCCACGCGCCGCCCGTGGCCAACGCCCACAGGCCGTGTGCGACATGCGTACCGCCGGCAACCCCGTTGTTCCACGGATCGATCCAGATCATCACCCGCTGCCGCACTGTTGTCGGCACGCCGCTGTAATACGCGACGGCGAATCCGCAGAGCAGCAGCGCGAAACCGGCGGCCACCAGGCCGGTCCGGCCGCGGGCCACGCCGTACATCCCGAGAAACACGCACGAGATCACCAGCGCGGGCCCCAGATCCTTCTGCAGGAAGAAGAACGCCAGCACCAGTGCCATGCTCGCCACGATCGGTTGCAGATCGCGCCACCGCGGCAGCCGCATGTGTCGCATCACCATCCGCTGTGGTGCAACCGGCTCCGACAGTTCGCGCAACCGCTCGCCGCGGCGGCCGAAGTACGCCGCGAGCGCGAAGACGACAAGCAGGCGGATCAGTTCCACCGGCTGCGCACCGAACAGGTTCACTTTCACACCGCTCGTCCCCGGACCGCTGCCGAAGACGAGCAGCAGCATCGCCAGCCCGCACGCAGCGGCAAGCGGCGCAATCACCGCGCGGCGCAGCGGCGAGGCCTCGAAATCGATTTCGGAGACGACGACGAGCAGCAGCACACCGACGGCGACGCCGCCGGCAAACGCCGAGGCGCTGATCGCATCCCGGATCGGATCGCGCAGCGCCGTCATCGTCGTCAACCCGAGACCAGACAACAGCATCACCGCCGGCAGCAGCAGCGGGTCGTCGCTGCGGCGGCGGACCCGGCGGACGATGTGCGCGGCCCAGAACGCCAGCACGAAAAGGGCGACCGATTGTGCGAACTGCGTCGTGAATTCGCTCGACGAGCGGACCGACAGCCGCGGCTTGAGCGTCACGACGTCGGTCCGCGAAAGCACGGCCACGCTGCCGTCTGGACGGTCGCCCAGTCTTGCGTTGAGTTGAACCAGACGGCGATCGGCATGAACAGCGCCGACGGACATCCTCACGTCGGCCAGCGCGCCCACATGGTCGAGCCGCGGCGCCGCCGTCGCGCGATTGAACAGCGCGCGTGCCACAGCCGATCGTTCGTACGCCGACTCGAACATCGTCAGCGCAGGTTCGAGTTCCACGGGCGAGTGCAACGCGTGCAGCGGTATCACCCCGCCGGGCGACGCGGCCTCGTCGAGACGCGCCATCTTGGCCGAATAGGCGAGGCCGATCCCGAAGATCGCGACGATGGTGGCGACGGCGAGGCCTACGAGTTCGATGTTCAGCGGACGGTTGCGCGTGGCGCGTGACCCGGCAATCTCGGTCTCAGGTGCGACGACACGCATGGCTCAGAACTCTTCCGGGGTCAGTTGCTGATTGAGCTGGCGAATCTGCGTCTTGCAGCTTTCCAAGTGCCTGGCCGCGTTGCCGAATTCGACAATCTGCTCGAACGACGCGACGCAGTGTTCGAGATCGGTTCGGGTTCTTTCCAGGGCGCCCTGCCGCTGATCGCCGGTGAGCAACGCGGCGCGCCGGCGGCCGAGCAACGCGCGTCGCATGTAGGCGTCGCCGACGAGCGCCGTGTCGCGACGCGTCGCCGTATATCCGCGCGACATCGCGGCATCGAGCGACTGCAGCGCGCCGTCGACGTCGCCGAGCACGTACAACTGGGTCACCGCCATGCCGATATACGGATCGAAGGCATCAGGGTCCGACGATGCGGCGTCGCGGAACCTGACCAGCGCCGTCTGCGCCATCGCAGTGCTCGGCGGGCGCGCGCGCTGCGCGGCGAGGCGGCGGACGTGGCCCTCAGCCGTCAATTGCTTCGACAGCAGACTGCGATCGCGCCGCGATAGGATCCGCGCCCACGCGAACGCCTCCGCTGCTTGACGCCACTCCTCCGGTCCCATCGTCGGCACTTCGCGCCGATAGTCGGCAACCACGCGATCGCCGATCGTGTCCAGCGCCGCCAGGAGCGGTCTATTGACGCGCACCCTCAGACCGAGATCGAAAAACGCCAGCCGTGCGACTGCGCGGTAGGCGGCGTGGCTCGAGGTGACCGATCGCTCGTCGATCGCCGCGATGGTATCGCGAAAGCGCTCGGCGAACAGCCACGCAACGCCTTCCGTCGTGACGACGCCGATCAACGCCGCGGCCACAACCGCGTTGACAAGCCGGCGCGCCGCGACTCGGTAGCGGCGTCGAGGTCGCTCTCTCGTTCCGCTGACCGGCGAGGCAACCGCCGGTGATGGGCCTGCTGTCTCCGCCGTCGGAACGGGATCGGTTGGCGCGACGACCGGTGTCAGCGGCAACTCGGCCATCGGAACCGGCTCGGTGCCGACGACGCCGACGCCTCCCGCGTGCATCACCGGCAGCGTCGCCGGCGTGTCGTAGTACAGCGCGGCGACGGGCGTCTCGTGGTCGGCGTAGCGCTGGAGATCGGCGCGGATCTCGGCGGCCGTCTGATAGCGGTGCGCCGGCTGAAAAGCCAGCAGCCGATGGATGATCGCCTGCAGATGCAGCGGACAATCGGGCGGCAGCGACGCGCGCGGTGCGTTGTTCGTGATCGCGGCATACAAATGGCGGCGCAGCCGCGGTCCCTCGAGTGCCGGGTACGGCCGGTGGCCCGACACCATCTCGTAGAGCATCACGCCGAGCGACCAGAAGTCGGCATGGACGTTGACGCGCTCGGAGCGGAGGCGCTCCGGTGCCGCGTAGGCGATGGTGCGGCCGACATCGGTCGCGAGCTCGCGGGTTTCCTCGAGCACCTTCGCCATCCCGAAGTCGAGCACTTTGCGCTCGCCGGTTGGTTCAATCTTCAGATGCGCCGGCTTGAGATCGTTGTGCAGCAGCCGGTAGGGCTGGTGCTCCACCGTCACCGAGAAGGCGTGCGCCCGGTCGAGAAACTCGCACAGCCACAACGCATGATCGACTGCTTCGTCGTAGCCGAGCGCGCCGCCGCGCAGCCGTTCTTCGAGCGACGGGCCTTCGACGAGGTCCATCGCGATATAGAAATCGGTGCCGTCGGGCCCGAACTCGACCACCGCCGGCACCATGCCGTGCCGCGCCGCGAACTCCTGCTGCAGGATGGCGCCATGCCGCTCGGCGGCGATCGTGCCGCCGCCGTTGTCGGCGTCGTGAAGAATCAGCTTCAACGCCACCACCGCGGCATCGGCGCGGCGGCGGGCGCGAAACACCGTGCCGAACTGACCGCGGCCGATCGGTTTCTGATCGACGATCTCGAAGTCTTCCCGCGCCATCAGCGGATGCTCCCTGCCACAAGGTTCCCCGCCAATAACTCCAGCCGCCTCGCCGCGGTCACGCCGTCGACGATGTCGGTGCCAAACCCGACGAACGCATTGCCGCGCAGGACCAGGTGCGCGGTGGGGTTGAGCGACACAGCCGCGTCGCCGCCCGGGCCAACCCGCGTCAGCACGGAATCGACCAACGTCGCGTGCGACTCATCGGGCACCGCGACGATCGAGCGCTCGACAGCAATCCGGCTGCCTCGCACAGTGACCGTCGATCCCGCCGACAGCTCGATCGCCTGGCGAATCGCCCCGGTGATTTCGATCATCTCGAGCGTGACCGTTGGTGCGCCGACGCGGACGCCGATGTCCAGGGCGCGCTGCGCGTCGATGCGGATGCCGGACACACGGACGTTGAAGCCGCCGCCGATCGCGAGCACCGGCGCGGGAGACATCCCGTCGTGCGCGATCGTGACTGTTCCCGGTATGCGGGCGACGAGGTCGATGCCTTCCGCAATCGCCACCTGCTCGCGATAAATTCCCGGTTCGATTCGCACCACATCGCCGGTTCGAGCGGCTGCCACCGCGTCGCCGATCGTCGCGAACGGCGCCTGGCCACCAGCGGCGACGACCAGGGTCCGCGGTCCGCGGACCTGTGTGGCTGCGACGTAGGCGGTCAGCGCCAGCGCGCCGACGACGCCGATGACGATGCCGCCCGCGAACCACGTCGCCCGGCTACCGACGATGGCGCCGAATGCCCGAGCCGCACGACCTCGCCGGATGGACCGCGGCCGCGTGATCGCATCCGGCGCCGCGTCCGGCGGCTCGCCGCTGAGTGCGTCGGTGATCGTCGTGAGCGGCGCGGCCGTCAGACGAAGGCACTCGGCAAACAGCGGCATCTCCGCGTAGACGACGCTGATGTTGTCGCGTCCGCCAGCGTCATTCGCCGCGGCGACGAGCGCCTCGACGACGCGTTCCGGTGCGCCGGCGTGCTGCGCGATGAGATGGGCAATGGTGGTCGACGGCAACATGTCGCTGAGCCCGTCGGAGCACAGCAGGATCGCGGCATCGGGTTCGATCGTTTCCTCGATCACGTCGACGAAGTCGCGCTCGTCCTTGTCCCGGTAAATGGTGCCGACGTCGCGGAACACCTCGTGGCGACGCGGATGGCGCATCGCGTCGGGTTCGGGCAATTCGCCCGCATCCTCGAGCTCGCCAACCGGCGAATGATCGCGCGTCAATTTGCGCATGCCCTCAGCACGCACTTTGTAGAGACGGGTGTCGCCGACGTGGCCGATGGTCAGGCGATCGCCGGCGACGATTGCGAGCGTGACGACGCAGCCCATGCCCGCGAACTCGGCGGCGCCTGCGGCGCGTTTGTAGATCTCGTTGTTGGCGATGGCGATGGCTTCGCGAACGCGCTCGGCGTCGGTGCCCACTGGCCGTGCCAGCCGCTGCAGAATCACGTCGCGGGCGGTCGCCGCCGCGACTTCGCCGCCGGCTTTGCCGCCGATGCCGTCGATCACGCCGAAGACGCCGCGCGACGCATCGACGAGCGGCAGGTCTTCGTTGTTCGCGCGCACGCGGCCGGGATGCGTGCGCGCCGCCGCGCGCAGCGCGGCACCGGCGACCGTGCGCACATCAGCCACGGTCGTGTACACGCGCCAGCCAGAAGAGACAGGCGACCGCACCGGCGAGCGCCGCCAGGAAGATGAAGTGGAGCCAATAGAGCGTCGTCACGGCTGCGGCTTCGCGTCGAAGTGCATCGTGAGGGCGCCGGCGAGATCGATCCGGCACGGTGACGCGAGCCCGTGCTCGGCGCCCGGCCGGAGCACACCGGCGTCGCCTCTCACGGCGCGAGGGATCGCGACGCCGTCGACCGACGTTCCCCAGCTGCTGGCGTCCTGGATGAAGAAGCGGCCCGACGGGTCGCGGCGGAGGCGGAAGTGTTCGCGCGATACCTTCGGCGTCGCGAACACCTGGATGTCGACCCACACCGCGCTGCCGCCGCGGCCGACCGACAGCGTGTCCTTGCACATGCTGAACTGGTGATGCCCCTGCTCGTCGTCGTAGGTCAAGGTTGCGCGCTCGCGCAGATCCGGCCCGTTGATGGCGACGGCCGGCGGCGGCTGCGGCACTTCGATCGTCGTGCTGCTGCGCCCGCCGTCGCTGACTACCGCCTTGACGATGCGCGTGGTCGCCGGGCCGCCGAACTCGAGCGGCGGCGGCAGCGGCAGCATCGAGTCGATGCCGAGCTGCCCGGGCTGGAGCGCGCCGTTGCGATCGGCAGTGATGTAGACGTCCCACCCGGATGGCGGGACTTCAATCGGCGGCGCTTCGGCGCGCGCGATCAGGCGCGACAGCACCCCGGTCGACTTCTCCCGGCCCTGGTTGATCTTCCGGACCTCGTCGCTGAGCGCCTGCTGCAGTTCCGCGGCGAGCCGCGGCACGATGCCCTCGATACGGTCGAAATCGTGCGGATGTAGATACACGTAGAAGATCGCCGGCGGCAGGGTCGTGTACGGCAACGGATACAGGTTGACGAGAAGCTCTTCCCGCATCGCGTTCCAGATGCTCACTCCGGTGGGCGCTTTCGCAGCCTGGGCCATCACGAGATGCTCTCCGCGCATCGGCAGCCGTTACTATGACGAGGTGCTTCGGCCGAAGTCACAGGGAAACCATCAGCGTTCCGCAGATTTCACGCTCGACGCCTGGCGCGCGACGGCTTCGGCATGGAGCGCGAAGGCCTTAGCCGAGCGTTTACGATGAGGGTCCGCTTCGGCCGCTTCGAGTTCGACTCGGCAACGCGCCAACTTCTGCACGAGAAGACGGCGGTGCACCTGTCGCCCAAAGCGTTCGACCTGCTGCAGATCCTGATCGAGCGCCGGCCGGCGCTCGTCACGAAAGCCGAGCTTCAAGATCGGTTGTGGCCCGACGTGGTCGTCGTCGAGGCCAACCTGGCGAACGCCGTGGCGGAGATCCGGAAGGCGCTCGGCGACGATCCGAAGTCGCCGCAATTCATCTGGACCGTGTCGCGCCGCGGTTACCGCTTCTCCGCCGACGTCGAGATGCTCGACGGGGCCGATCCGGCGCGGCCGCACGGCCTGGTGCGCTGGTGGCTGATCTGGCGTCAGGCCGTGCTGCCGCTCGCCGAAGGGGAGAACATCGTCGGCCGCCACCCGCAGAGCGCGATCTGGATCAATGCCAGCAGTGTCTCCCGTGTCCACGCCTGCATCCTGGTCAACGGCGGCCACGCCGCGATCGAGGATCGGCGCAGCACGAACGGCACGTTCGTGAACGGCGAGCGCGTGACGTCGCGCCATCTCCTTGTAGACGGAGCGACCGTGACGTTTGGTTCCGAGCCGGCCGTGTTCCG
>Ga0075425_100002653_pt1 | contig 17944 bp, 20 predicted proteins | sample SoiMethybrSBSTD4_FD_75300 | JGI IMG/M metagenome (GOLD analysis project Ga0075425, IMG submission 75300) | Bulk soil microbial communities from a Populus tree surrounding site in Tennessee, USA - Soil MetaG P. TD hybrid SBSTD4 | ecosystem: Environmental > Terrestrial > Soil > Tree plantation... | reverse complement strand
CGAATGCCGCGGCGCCGGCTACAAGGGGCGCAAGGCGATCGCCGAGCTGCTGATCCTCGACGACGAGCTGCGCGAGCTGATCGTGGCGCGCGCGCCGATCCGCCAACTGAAGGAGGCGGCACGGCGCCATGGCACGCGTTTCCTGCGCGAAGCGGCTCTCGAGGCGGTGCGCCGCGGCGACACCACCCAGGAGGAGATCGACCGTGTCACGTTTGTGGCCTGAGCACATCCGGGTGGCGCTCGCCCCAGAAGCGCTCGGCATCGTGCGCGCGCGCGGCGCAGGGCGCGTCGTGGCCTGCGATTCCCAGCTCGGCCCGGAGATCTGGAGCGGCGCACTCGCCGCGCTCAAGAGTGAAGCCCTGGAGTGGAAAAACGCGACGACCGCCGTCGCGGTGGTGCTGTCCAACCACTTCCTGCGCTACGCGCTGGTGCCGCGCGACCGGGCGCTGCGCGGCGCCGCCGAGGAGCTGGCCTACGCGCGCCATGTCTTTGCCCGCATTCACGGCGAGCGCAGCGCGGACTGGGAGGTGCTGCTCGACGACGACCCGCGCGCGCCGCTGCGCGTCGCCTGCGCCATCGACAGCGGGCTGCGGCGCGGGCTGCAGGCCTGCTTCGCGGCGGGTTCGAAGGCGCGGCTGGTGTCGGTGCAGCCCTACCTGATGGCCGCCTTCAACCGCAGCCGCCGCGAGCTGGCGGCGCCCGCCGCGGCGCTGCTCCTGGTCGAGCCGGGGCGCGCCTGCCTCGCGCGCCTGGCCCAGGGAAGCTGGACCGGGCTGCGCAATCTGCGCGGCGAGTTCGACACACCGGAAGCCTGTGCCGCGCTGCTCGAACGCGAGCAAACGCTGGACGGCGAAGCGCCGGGCCGCGAGACGCTGGTGCGCCCTCTGGCAAGCAGCGCCGGCCCTTTCATCGACATGGCTCTATGCGCCGCCTGAGGCCCCTGGCACTCGACTTCGTGGCGAAGCGGCGCCGTGCGCCATGGGTCGGCGTCGCGGCATTGGTCGCCTCCATCGGCATCGCCGCCGCCATGGTGCAGCGCCTGGGCGAAATCGCGGCGGAGCGAACCGCGCTTCAGGCGCGGCTCGATCTGCTGCAGGCGGGCGCGCGCGCCGTGCCGCCCGGCGCGACGCGCGCCCCGGGCGACGAAGCAAAGGGCGTCGAGCGCATCACGCGGCAGCTCGCCCTGCCCTGGCCGCAGATGATCGAGTCGATCGAGGCGGCGGCCGGCCGCCAGGTCGCGCTGCTGCAGGTGCAACCCGAGCCGGAGCGCGGCCTGCTGCGCGTGACCGCCGAGGCCGGCACGCCGCAGGCGATGCTCGAATACGTGCAGCGCCTGGGCGAATCGCGCGCGCTGGTCGGCGCGCACCTGGTGAGCCACCAGGTGCGGCGCGAGGGCGGCGCGCGCCCGATCCAGTTCGTGGCGCAGGCCGCGCTTCGGGATTCGCCGTGAAGCGCCTGGAAAGCCTGCTCGCCGAGCTCGGGCCCTGGGGCATCGCCGCCATCGGCGTGCTGCTGTTCTGCCTCGCCTTCGACGTCGGCGCGCTGCGCCCGGCCGAGCAGGAGCTGGCGGCGCTGCGCCAGGCCGCCGAGCGCCGCGGTGCCGCGGAGGCGGCGCGCTTGCGGCCGGCGTCGCCGGACGAGAAGCGCTACCAGGGCTTCTACGCGCTGTTTCCGCCGCTGGACCAGCTGCCCGGGGAGCTGGAGAAGCTCTACGGCCTGGCGCGCGCCGCGGGCGTGGACCTGCCGCGCGCCGATTACCGCCTCGAGGAGCGCGGCGCGCCGCTCGCCGCCTACCGCGTCACCCTGCCGCTGCGCGGTCCGTACGCGCGCATCCGCGCCTTCCTCGGCGCCACGCTGCAGGCCATGCCCACCGCCGCAGTCGACGCCCTGCTGCTCGAGCGCAAGAAGCCCGACGACTCGCAGATCGACGCGCAACTGCGCATGACCCTTTACTTCCGCGCCGCCGGCGGGGAGCCCGTCCGATGAAAATCACTGCCACCCTCGTCGCCGTCGTCGCCTGCTCGCTCCTCGCCGCCTGCGCCGGCGACTCGGTGCTCGACCGCTCGCGCGCGCTGCTCGCCGACGGGCGCAGCGACGAGGCGCTCGCAATGCTCGAGCGCGCCTCGCGCGAGCAGCCGGAGAACCGCGCCTATCGCGCCGCCTATTTCAAGGAGCGCGACCGCCTGTTCATCCAGTGGCTGGCGCAGGCCGAGTCGCTGCAGCTCGCCGGCGCGCTCGAGCCGGCCGAGGCGCTCTACCGCCAGGTGCTGCGCTACGACGCGAAGCAGCCGCGGGCGGGCGCCGGCCTCGCGCGCATCGAGGCCGAAAAGCGCCACCGCGAGCTGATCGCGCAGGCCGAGACCCTCGCCAAGGCGCAGAAGGACGACGAGGCGCTGGCGCTGCTCGCCACGGTGCTCGCCGAGAACCCGCGCCAGCGCGAGGCGCGCCGCCTCGCCCGCCAGCTCGACGAGCGCTCGGCGAAGAGCGCCATCGCGCCGCTGCGGCTGAAGAGCCCGGTCAACCGCCCGCTGACGCTCGAGCTGCGCGACGTCGACCTGCGCACCGCCTTCGAGGTGCTGTCGCGCGCCACCGGCCTGACCTTCCTGTTCGACAAGGACGTGCGCACCGAGACCCGCACCACGCTGGTGGTGCGCGACGCGCAGGTCGAGGACGCGATCCGCATGATCCTCGCCACGCAGAGCCTCGAGTACAAGGCGGCCAACGAGACCACCGCGCTGGTGTTTCCCAACACGCAGCAGAAACTGCGCGAATACCAGGAGCTGGTGGTGAAGAGCTTCTACGTCACCAACGCCGACGTGCGCCAGACCGCCAACATGCTGCGCACCATCCTCAAGACGCGCGACGTGTTCGTCGACGAGAAGCTCGGCCTGGTGGTGGTGAAGGACACGCCCGCCGCCATCCGCAACGCCGAGCGGCTGGTGGCGGCGCAGGACATCGCCGAGCCCGAGGTAATGCTGGAAGTCGAGGTGCTGGAGATCGGCGCCAACCGCCTGATGGACCTCGGCCTGCGCTACCCCAACAGCTTCGCCGTCGGCGTCGCCGGCGGCGGCACCACGCCGCCGACGCCAGGAATGATCACGCTGAAGGAGTGGCGCTCGCACGACGCCGGCCTGGTGCGCTTCACCTTTACCGACCCGTTGTTCCTGCTGTCGCTGCGCCAGGAGGACGGCAGCACCAACCTGCTCGCCAACCCGCGCATCCGGGTCAAGAACCGCGAGAAGGCCAGCATCCACATCGGCGACCGGGTGCCGGTCATCACTACCACCGCCGCTGCCGCCGGCACCTTCGTCTCGCAGTCGGTGAGCTATCTCGACGTCGGCCTGAAGCTGGAGGTCGAGCCGCTGATCTATCTCGACGACGACGTCGGCATCAAGGTCGGCCTGGAGGTGAGCAGCATCACCAATACCATCAAGAGCGACAGCGGCACCTCGCTCACCTACCAGATCGGCACGCGCACCGCCAACACCGTGCTGCGCATGCGCGACGGCGAGACACAGATCCTCGGCGGCCTGATCAGCGACGAGGACCGCCGCAACGCGAGCCGCGTGCCCGGCCTCGGCGACCTGCCGGTGCTGGGGCGCCTGTTCTCCTCGCACAGCCTGACCAAGAACAAGACCGAGGTCACGCTGCTGATCACGCCGCACATCGTGCGCAGCCTCGCGCGCCCCGACGCGCGCACCGTGGAATTCAGCGCCGGCACCGAGCCGCCGCTCGGCGCCTCGCCGCTCGGCAGCTTCGGCGCGCAGTCGCCCTTCATTCCTTCGCCGGCGCCCGCACCGGCCGCGCCTTCGCCCGCGCCGTCCGCGCCGGCGCCGTCCCCGGCTCCCGCCGCGCCGCCGGGCGGCACGATGTCGCCCTTCGGCGGCGTGCAACCGGCGCCGCGATGAAAGCGCGCGCCCTGCCGCGCGGGTTCACGCTGGTGGAGCTGGTGATCACCGTCGCCATCGTCGCGCTGCTTGCCACTGCGGCGCTGCCCGCGGCCGAGCTCGCTGCGCGCCGCGCCAAGGAGCAGGAGCTGAACCGCGCGCTGCGCCAGGTGCGCGACGCCATCGACGCCTACAAGCAGGCAGTGGACGACGGCCGCGTCGAGAAGCGCGTCGGCGATTCGGGCTATCCGCGGCAGCTCGAGGAGCTGGTCGCTGGCGTCGATGACCGCAAGAGCGCGCGCAAGGCGAAGATCTATTTCCTGCGGCGCATTCCGCGCGACCCGTTCGCCGCCGATGCCGAGCTGCCGGCGGCGGCCACCTGGGGCAAGCGCAGCTACGCCAGCCCGCCCGACGACCCGAAAGAGGGCGACGACGTCTACGACGTGTATTCGCTGTCCGGGGCGACGGGCCTCAATGGCCGTCCATACAGGGAATGGTGAAGCGCGCGGGATTCACGCTGATCGAGCTGATGGTGGTGCTCGCCATCATCGCCACGCTGCTGTCGATCGCCGCGCCGCGCTATGTCGGCAGCCTGGAGCGCTCGAAGGAGGCGGTGCTGAAGGAGGACCTCTACCAGTTGCGCGACGCCATCGGCAAGTACTACGGCGACAAGGGGCGCTACCCCGAGTCCCTGCAGGCGCTCGCCGCCGAGCGCTACCTGCGCCAGGTGCCGGTGGATCCGATCACCGACAGCAGCCTGACCTGGCTCACCCTGTCGCCGCCGGACGCGCAGGCGAGCGGCGTGTTCGACGTGCGCAGCGGCGCGCCCGGCCGCGCCGGCGACGGCAGCGCCTACAGCGATTGGTAGCGATGGCGCGGTGCCGGGCCAGCCGGGGCTTCACCTATCTCACGGTGATTTTCGCCGTGGCGCTCCTCGGCCTCGGCTTGATGCTCGCCGGCGAAGCCTGGCGCACGGCGCTGCAGCGGGAGCGCGAGGCGCAGCTGCTCTACGTCGGCAACCAGTACCGCAAGGCGATCGAGCGCTACTACCGCGGCGGCCCGTCGCAGTACCCGCGCGCGCTCGCCGACCTGCTGAAGGACCAGCGCCAGGCGGGGACCGCGCGCTACCTGCGAAAGCTGTATCCGGATCCGGTCACCGGCTCCGACCGCTGGGGACTGGTGCGAAATCCGGCCGGCGAAATCACGGGCGTCTACAGCCTGTCGCCCGCGGTGCCGTTCAAGACGTCCGGCTTCGCGGAAGGCAATGACTTTGCCGACGCCAAGACGTACGAGGACTGGAAGTTCGTCTACCAGCCGCGCTGAAGGGACCCAGGGCAAATAGTCCGAACGGACCATGCCTGCCGACGGCGCCTTAACGCGGGAGGCCTAACCTAATGCTGCGGACTTCCTATGCGGCGCCTCCCCAACTGGGCGCTCTGGTCCCGCAGGCCCGGACGCCAATCTTCCTCCCCCAGTGTCCGGGCCCTTTTTTTCCGGCAGCTGCAGGTACCAGTCGAGCGTACAGGCGAGGCCCCGCGCCACGCTCCATTGCGGCCGGTAGCCGAGCAGGCGCGCCGCCTTGCCAATGTCGGCCTGCGAGCGACGGATGTCGCCCTCGCGGAACGCGCGATGCTGCGGCCGCAGCCCGCGCAGCCGCGGCAGGCGCGTCTCGAGGCCGCCGCGGATCAGCCCGAACAGCTCGCTGAGCGTGGTGCCGGCATTCAGCGCCACGTTGTAGCTCTGGTTGAGGGCCTCCGGCGCCTCGGTCGTCGCGGCGAGCAGGTTGGCCTGCACCACGTCGGCGACGTAGCAGAAATCGCGCACGGTCTCGCCGTCGCCGTTGATGTACACCGGCTCGCCGCGGATCATGGCCGAGATCCACGCCGGGATCACCGCGGCGTAGGCGCCATTCGGATCCTGGCGCGGCCCGAAGATGTTGAAGTAGCGCAGGCCGACCGCGTCGAGCCCGTAGCAGCGCGCGAAGGTACCGGCGTAGATCTCGTTGACGCTCTTGGTCGCCGCGTAGGGCGACAGCGGCTGGCCGATGACCGCCTCGGACTTGAGCGGCGCCGGGTCGTCGCCGTAGGCGGCACTCGAGCTGGCGTAGACGAAGCGGCGCACGCCGGCGCCCTGCGCCGCCACCAACGTGTTCAGAAAGCCGGTGACGTTGCTGGCGTGGGCGCCGAGCGGATCCTCGAGCGAAGCCGGCACGCTGCCGAGCGCCGCGTGGTGCAGGACCACGTCGACCGCGCGACAGGCCTCGCGGCAGTCCTCGAGCGAGCGGATGTCGCCGCGCAGGAAGCGGAAGCGCCGCCAGGCGCGGGGCGCGAGCCCGGCTTCAACCTGTGCCAGGTTGTCGAGGTTGCCGGTGGAAAGGTTGTCGAGGCCGATGACGCACTGCCCGAGCCCGAGCAGCGATTCGACCAGGTGCGAGCCGATGAAGCCCGCAGCCCCTGTCACCAGCCAGGTGCGCGGCCTGCATTCGAGGTCCTGCCGGATCCGGTCGTATCGGGCCATGGGGTCGGCTCGATCCGATTGTCCCGGCGCGCCACTGCGGCGGCCGGGCTGGCGCCATAGTCCGAATGGACTGTGCGCTACTGGCTTAGAAGCGTATGCCCACTTTCATGCCGTAGCTCGTCACTTCGCCGGTGCGATCGCCCTCGAAGGCGAGATTCACCAGGCCGAGATTCGCGTTGACGCCGGCGAATAGTTTTCCTTGGGTGAAGGATTCCTTCGACAGCCCCGCCACGCCATTGGGCGTACCGGTCACCCACACCGCGCCCACGCCCGCATAAGGCGTGATGAAGGCGAAGCCCTTGGATACGGAGAGGTCCAGTCCCTTGGTGTCGAAGTCGAGCTGGTTGACGCCGGCGAGCCGGGTATAGCTCGCGCGCACGCCAACGGCTGGCAGCGCCGCGCCGCCCGCCATCAGCGCATAGCGAAGCTCGCCGCCCCACAGCTGGATGTCGGTGCCCGGGACGCGCGAGTACATGACGCCCACGTCGATGTCGAACGGCAGGCCCTTGTTCGCGCGCAGCGTCGGCACGAGGAGATTGGTGCGGCTGCCGGCGCCCGCTTTCGCCAGCACCGCGCTGTTCTCGAGATGCGTCATCGTCAGGGCCAGGCCGACGTCGAAGCCGGTGACGCCAAGCGGCGCGGCCGGCGTCAGCGGCTTGTACGACAGCGCCGCGCCGAGGTCCTCGGTGAGGGCGCGGAATTCGCCCTGCGAGGTAAGGTTGCCGATATTGAGGTCGCCGGCAGCAGCGGCGAAGGGCAGAAGCAAAGCGGCGGTACAGGCGAGGAGTCGTTTCATGGCGGAGCCCCGGTCTTGGGAAGTTGGTCGGGGCGGCGGGATTTGAACCCGCGACCACCTGCCCCCCAGGCAGGTACGCTACCAGGCTGCGCTACGCCCCGAAGGCGGTGATTCTACTGCTGCAACTGGTCGAGGACGGCGCGCAATTCGCGCTTGATCGCGCTGACGTCGACGCCCGGAGCGCCAGCGGCGCGCACCGGCGCCGGCGTCTCCGGCTTGTCGTCGTCCGCGCCGGCATTGTCCAGGCGATTGCGTGCGCCGCTGATGGTGAAGCCCTCTTCGTAAAGCAGCTCGCGGATGCGCCGGATCAGCAGCACTTCGTGGTGCTGGTAGTAGCGGCGGTTGCCGCGCCGCTTGACCGGCTTGAGCTGGGTGAATTCCTGCTCCCAGTAGCGCAGCACGTGCGGCTTGACGCCGCACAGCTCGCTCACTTCACCGATGGTGAAGTAGCGCTTGGCCGGAATCGGCGGGAGTTCAGCTTTCCTGCGGTTTTCCATGGCGTGCCTTCTCAACCATGGCTTTCAGCTTCTGGCTGGCGTGGAAAGTGACCACTCGCCGCGCGCTGATCGGGATTTCCTCGCCGGTCTTGGGGTTGCGTCCCGGCCGCTGCGGCTTGTCGCGCAGCTGGAAATTGCCGAAGCCCGAAAGCTTGACGCTTTCGCCCCGCTCGAGCGCGCCGCGGATCTCTTCGAAAAAGGCCTCGACCATGTCCTTGGCTTCGCGCTTGTTCAGGCCGACCTTCTCGAACAGCAGGTCGGCCAGTTCGGCCTTCGTCAACGTCATCGCCAGCTCCCCGATTCCCCTTTATGTACGGAGTGTTGCAGAGAATTTCCTCCCCAACAGGGCTACCAGTGCGTCCCGGGTAGCGTCTGCCTCCGCATCCGTGAGGGTGCGTTCAGTATCTTGCATAACTACCCGTAAGGCAAGGCTTTTTCGGCCTTTGGGGAGGGTCGGACCCTGGTAGAGGTCGAATAGACGTACTTCCCGGACAATCGGCGGCTTTTCGGCCTGGATGGCCTCCAAAAGGGCCGCTGCCGGCACCCCGGAATCGACCAGCAGGGCCATGTCCCGGACGACCTGGGGGAAGCGGGACGGGGGGGTATAGGCCGGCAGGGGCACCTGCTCGAGCGCCTCGGCCTCGAGCTCGAAGAGGACCGGCGCCTGGGGCAGATCGACCTTGCGCTGCCATTGGGGATGCAGCTCGCCCAACCATCCCGCGGGCCGGCCGCCGATGAGCACGCGCGCCGAGCGCCCCGGATGGAAGGCAGGGTGCGCGGCAGCTTCGAAGCTCGGCACGAGCGGAGCGCACAGGCTCTCCAGGTCGGCCTTCACATCGAAGAAGTCGACGTCGCGCGCCGGCACGCCCCACTGCTCGTCCACCGCAGGCCCGAAGGCCGCGGCGCCGATGCGCACCGGCTGGCGCACGCCCTTGACCGCCAGCGGCCCCGCCGCAGCGGCCGGATCGCGCAGGAATACGCGCCCGACCTCGAAGACGCGGATACGCGGGACTTTTCGATCGTGGTTGTACTTGATGTTGTGAAGCATCGAACCGAGAAGGCTGCTGCGCATTACGGATTGCTGGCTGGCGATCGGATTCAGCAGGCGGATCGGGTTGGATGCGCCGGCGAAATCGGCCTCCCAGGCGGGCTCGACGAAGCTGAAATTGATCACCTCGTGGTAATCGGCGTCGGCGAGGCGCTCGCGCAGCGCGTGCAGCGGGCGATGCGCCTCGGGCGCGCGCAGCATGCTCGCCGCGACGCGCGGCGGGTGCGCCTGGATGCGCTCGAAGCCGTGAAGGCGGGCCACTTCCTCGATCAAGTCCTCCTCGATCTCGAGATCGAAGCGGTAGGACGGGGGGTTTACGGTAAAGACTTTCTTCTTCAGCGAGAACGGAAAAGCCAGGCGATGAAAGACGCCGGCCATCTCCTTCTCCGCAATCGGAATGCCGATGATTTTTTCGGCGCGCGCGGCGCGCATCGCCACCGGCATTCGCTTCGGCAGCCGCGCTTTCTTGTCGACGGTCGGCCCCGGCTCGCCGCCGCAGATGTCGAGGATCAGGCGCGTGGCGCGCTCGATGCCGTCGACGTTATTGGCGAAGTCCACGCCGCGCTCGAAGCGGTGCGCGGCGTCGCTGGAGAAGCCGTAGCGGCGCGCGCGGCCGGCTACGGCGTCGGGCCAGAAGAACGCCGACTCGAGGAACACGTTCTTCGTGCCCGCGTCCGCCTTGGTGCTCTCGCCGCCCATGATGCCGCCGAGGCCGATGGCGCCCGAATCGTCGGTGATGCACAGCACCGACGGATCGACCTCGACGGTCTGCTCGTTCAGCAGCAGCACTTTCTCGCCCTTTCGTCCCCAGCGCACGTCGATCGGCCCGCGCAGCTTGTCGAGGTCGTAGACGTGCAGCGGACGGCCGAGCTCGAGCATCACGTAGTTGGTGACGTCCACCAGCGCCGAGATCGAGCGCTGGCCGGCGAGCTCGAGGCGCTCGCGCATCCAGGCAGGCGTTTTTGCCGAAGCATTCACGCCCCGAATCACGCGCCCGGCAAAGCGGCCGCAGCCCTTCGGCGCAGAAATCTTTACCGGATGAACTGCTTTGTTTTTCGGAGAAACAGATTGAATCGAAGGCAATTTCAACTTCGCCCCGGTCAGCGCCGAGACCTCGCGCGCCACGCCGAGGATCGACAGGCAGTCGGCACGGTTCGGCGTCAGCTTGAGCGTGAAGACGTGCTCCTTCAGCTCGAGCAGGCCCGCGTGGTCGTCCGACAGCCCGAGCTCGCGCGCCGAGCACAGCATGCCCTCGCTCTCGACGCCGCGGATCGAGGCGCGCTTCACCTCGAGGCCCGGGAGCTTCGCGCCCACCGTCGCCAGCGGCACGAGCATGCCCTTGCGCACGTTCGGCGCGCCGCAGACTACGCGGTACTCCCGCCCGCCGGCGCGCACGGTGCACAGCGTGAGCTTGTCGGCGTTCGGATGGCGCTCGACCGCGAGCACTTCAGCGGCGACGACGCCGGCGATCGGCGGCACGGCGGCCTCGTAGGCCTCGGCTTCGACCCCCGCCATGGTCAGCCGGTCGGCGAGGCGCCGCCCCGGCAGCCGCGGGTCGCAGAAGCTGCGCAGCCAGCTCTCGGGAACGATCACGGGAACTGCTCCAGGAAGCGCAGGTCGCCGTCGAAGAACAGGCGCAGGTCCTCGATGCCGTGGCGCAGCATGGTCAGGCGCTCGAGGCCCGAGCCGAAGGCGAAGCCGATGCTGCGCTCGGGGTCGAGGCCGAAATTGCGCACCACCTGCGGGTGCACCTGCCCGGCGCCGGAAATCTCCAGCCAGCGTCCCTTCAATGTCCCGCTTTGAAACCTCAGGTCGATCTCGGCCGAGGGCTCGGTGAACGGGAAGAACGACGGCCGGAAGCGCACCTCGAGCTTCTCGTCCTCGAAGAAACGCTGCAGGAACTCGGTGTACACGCCCTTCAGGTCGGCGAAGCTGATGTCCTCGTCGATCCACAGGCCCTCGACCTGGTGGAACATCGGCGAGTGCGTGGCGTCGGAATCCACGCGGTAGGTGCGTCCCGGTGCGATCACCTTGATCGGCGGTTTGTGCATGCGCGCGTAGCGCAGCTGCATCGGACTCGTGTGGGTGCGCAAGAGGAGCGGCTGGCCGCCGTCTTTTCCCTCTCCATCCTTCAGGTCGACGTAGAACGTATCCTGCATCGAGCGTGCCGGGTGGTTCTCGGGATTGTTGAGCGCGGTGAAGTTGTACCAGTCGGTCTCGATCTCGGGGCCGTCGGCGACCTCGAAGCCGATCGAGCGCCAGATGGCCTCGATGCGCTGCCAGGTGCGGACCACGGGGTGCACGCTGCCGCGGCGGCGGCCGCGCGCGGGCAAGGTGACGTCGAGCCCGCCTTCGGCGAGGCGCGAGGCCAGCCGGGCATCGGCGAGCGCCGCGCGGCGCGCCTCGAGCGCCGCCTCGATTTCCTGCTTGGCCGCATTGAAGGCCGTGCCGGCGGCCTTTCGCTGTTCAATTGGGAGGGCGGAGATTCCCTTCTGAAAAGCGAAAAGATCCCCGCCCTTGCCCAGGAAGCGCGCCTTGGCGTTCTCCAGCGACGCAGGATCGCCCGCCGCCTCGAACGCGGCGAGCGCCCGCGACACGATGCCGCTCAGCTCCTCCAAGGGATGCCTGCGGCTAGTGCGCCAGGCTTGCCTTGACCTGGCTGGCGATCTGCGCGAACGCCGGCTTGTCGCGCACCGCGAGATCGGCGAGCACCTTGCGGTCGATCTCGATCTGCGCGCGCTTCAGGCCCGACATGAAGCTCGAATAGGTCATGCCGAGCTCGCGCACCGCGGCGTTGATGCGCGCGATCCACAGCGCGCGGAAAGTGCGCTTGCGGTTGCGGCGGTCGCGGTAGGCGTACTGCCCCGCCTTCATCAGCGCCTGCTTGGCGACGCGGTAGACGTTCTTGCGCCGGCCGCGGAACCCCTTGGTCTGCTTGAAGACCTTCTTGTGGCGCGCGCGCGCCGTTACTCCACGCTTGACTCTGGGCATGTCGCGCTCCTAGGACGAGTACGGCAGCATCGAGCGGATGGCAGCCGTGTTGGTCGAGTGCACCGCGCTTCTGCGGCGCATCTGGCGCTTCCGCTTGGTGGTCTTCTTGGTGAGGATGTGGCGCCGGTAGGCGCCGCCGCGCTTGATGCTGCCGCTGCCGCGCACGCGGAAACGCTTGGATGCGCCCTTCTTCGACTTCATCTTGGGCATGACTGCTCCCTTCTCTTATAGCTTGACGCCGGGCGACCCGCCACGCGGGTGCTTGAAGCCACGGCCATCACTTGTAAAGCCCGCCCTAGGCTGCGGCGGGCTTGGGTACCGCAAGCTTCTTCGCCTCCGCCTTCGGCTCGGCCTTGGGCTTGGGCTTGGCTTTTTCCTTCACCAGCACTTTCTTCTTCGGCGCGAGGACCATCACCATCTGCCGGCCCTCGAGCTTCGGGTACTGCTCCACCAGGCCGACGGCATCCAGATCCTTCTTCACCCGCTCCAGCAGCCGCTCGCCGAACTCCTTGTGCGCCATCTCGCGCCCGCGGAAGCGCAGCGTCACCTTCGCCTTGTCGCCTTCCTCGAGGAACTGGATCAGCTTGCCGAGCTTAATCTTGTAGTCGCCCTCGTCGGTGCCCGGGCGGAACTTGATCTCCTTGACCTGGATCTGCTTCTGCTTGAGCTTCGCCTCGTGCGCCTTCTTCTGCTCGCGGTAGCGGAACTTGCCGTAGTCCATCAGCTTGCAAACCGGCGGCACCGCCAGCGGCGCGATCTCCACCAGGTCCACGTTCTGCTCTTCGGCCAGCTTGAGGGCCTCGACCACCGTCTTGATGCCCAGCTGGTCACCGTTTTCCGCCACTAGGCGCACCTCCGGGGCGGTGATTTCCCGGTTGATGCGCTGCGATCTCTCGAGTGCGATGAGTGAAAAGCTCCTCTGACCGTTGAAAAAAACAGCCGTGCTATCGCGCCTGGGCCTCGCTCTGGAGGCGTGCGGCGAAGGCATCGAGGGCCATCGCCCCCAGGTCTTCGCCGCTGCGCGTGCGCACGGCTACCGTATTCGCCTGCTTTTCTTTGTCTCCCACCACCAGCTGGTAGGGGAGCTTTTGCAGGCTATGTTCGCGAATTTTATAGCTAATTTTCTCGTTTCGCAAATCAGAAATCACCCGGAATCCGCTCTGCAGCAGATGATTTTTCACCTGTTCGGCGTAGTCCGCCTGGCGCTCGGTGATGTTCATCACCACCAGCTGCACCGGCGCGAGCCATAGCGGAAAAGCGCCGGCGTGGTGCTCGATCAGGATGCCGAGGAAACGCTCGAGCGAGCCGACGATGGCGCGGTGGAGCATCACCGGCGTGTGCCGCGCGTTGTCGTCGCCGACATACTCCGCGCCGAGACGCTCGGTCATGCTGAAATCGACCTGCATGGTGCCGCACTGCCAGACGCGGCCGATGCCGTCCTTCAGCGAATACTCGATCTTGGGACCGTAAAAGGCGCCCTCGCCCGGCGAGAGGGCGAACTGGACGCTGCTTTGTTCAAGGGAAGTCTTCAACGAAAGTTCGGCCTTGTCCCACGCCGCATCCGAACCGATACGCGCCTTGGGCCGCGTCGCCACCTTGTAGATGATGTCGGTGAAGCCGAAGTTGCGGTAGACCTTCTGCAGCAGCGCGGTGAACGCCGCGCACTCCGGCAGGATCTGGTCCTCGGTGCAGAAGATGTGGCCGTCATCCTGCACGAAGCCGCGCACGCGCATCAGGCCGTGCAGCGCGCCCGAGGGCTCGTTGCGGTGGCAGGAGCCGAACTCGCCGTAGCGCAGCGGCAGGTCGCGGTAGCTGCGCACGCCCTTCTTGAAGATCAGGATGTGGCCCGGGCAGTTCATCGGCTTCACCGCGTAGTCGCGGCTCTCCGACGAAGTGATGAACATGTGGTCCCTGAAATTGTCCCAGTGCCCGGTTTTCTCCCAGATGCTGCGGTCGAGGATCTGCGGCCCGCGCACCTCGTGGTAGCCGTTGTCGCGGTAGACGCGGCGCATGTACTGCTCGACCTGCTGCCACAGCGCCCAGCCCTTCGGGTGCCAGAACACCAGGCCCGGCGCCTCCTCCTGCATGTGGAACAGGTCGAGCTGCGTGCCGAGGCGCCGGTGGTCGCGCTTCTCGGCCTCTTCCAGCATGGTCAGGTAGGCGTCCTGGTCCTCTTTTCTCGCCCACGCCGTGCCGTAGATGCGCTGGAGCATCTCGTTGTTCGAGTCGCCGCGCCAGTAGGCGCCGGCGACGCGCATCAGCTTGAACACCTTGAGCTTGCCGGTCGAGGGCACGTGCGGCCCGCGGCACAGGTCCTCGAATTCCCCTTGCGAGTACAGCGAAACATCTTCGCCTTGGGGAATCGATTGAATGATCTCCGCCTTGTAGTGTTCTCCCAATGATTTGAATTTTGCAACGGCGGCCGCGCGCGGCAATACGCTTCGCTTTACGGGAAGATCCTTCCTTGCGATTTCGGCCATGCGCTTTTCAATCGCCGCCAGATCGTCCGGCGTGAATGGCCGCTTGTAGGCAAAGTCATAGTAGAAGCCGTTTTCAATGACGGGCCCGATCGTGACCTGCGCCTCCGGAAATAGCTCCTTCACGGCATGCGCCAGCAAGTGCGCGGTCGAGTGGCGCAGCAGGTCGTTCGCCGCCGGGTCCTTGTCGGTGACGATGGTCACCTCGGCGTCGGCGTCGACGCGGTGGCTGAGGTCGACCAGCCTGCCGTCGACGCGGCCGGCGAGCGCGGCGCGCGCCAGGCCCGCGCCGATGGCTTGGGCGATTTCGGCGACGGATACGGGCCCGGGGAAGGTTTTCTTCGAGCCGTCGGGGAGACGGATGACGGGCATTAATGAAGGCGCATGCTGTGTCAATATTATCGCATGCGAATTCCGCTGACCCTCGCGCTCAGCCCCTATGAGCACACGCGCGATCTGCGCCCGCGCGGCATCGACCTCAACCTGCTCGAGCTGCAGATCGAGGAGATTTTCTACCGCTTCACGCGCTTTCGCGAGTTCGATGTCTCGGAGATGTCGTCGGCCAAGATGGTCGCCCTGCTGGCCGGGGAAAAGCCGGACATCATCGCCCTGCCGGTGTTCGTGTCGCGCGTGTTCCGGCACTCCTCGATCTACCTCGCCAAGGGCTCCGGCATCCGCCAGCCGAAGGACCTCGAAGGCCGGCGCGTCGGCGTGCCGGAATGGTCGCAGACCGCGGGGATCTACGCGCGCGGCATGCTCGCCCATGAATACGGCGTCGATCTGAAATCGATCGATTGGCGCCAGGCCGGCGTGCGCGAGGCCGGGCGCGTCGAGAAAGTCAGCCTGCCAAAGGATCTGCCTTTCAGGATCACGCCCATGCCTCAAGCCACGCTCACCGACATGATTGCCAAGGGTGAGCTCGACGCGGTGATCTCGGCGCGCGAGGTGCCGGGCGAGCGGCTGTTTCCCGACTACCGCGCGGCGGAGGCGGCGTATTTCCGCAAGACGCGCATCTTTCCGATCATGCACACGGTGGTGATGCGGCGCGCGGTCTACGAGAAGAATCGCTGGGTCGCGATGAACCTCTACCAGGCCTTCCGCGAGGCGAAGCAGCGCAGCCTCGAGCGCCTGCGCGAGATCGGCCTGTCACACCTGCCGCTGCCGTGGCTGCCGGAAATCGCGCGCGACTGGCGCGACCTGATGGGCGAGGACTTCTGGCCCTACGGCATCGAGCCCAACCGCCCGACGCTGGAAGCCTTCCTGCAGTACGCCCACGAGCAGGGCGTGTGCCGGCGGCGCCTTGCGCCCGAGGAGTTGTTCGCCCCCGAGACGCTGGAGAGCTTCAAGATCTAGTCGAGCTTGAGGTTGAGGTCCTTCACGACCTTGGCGTACTTTTCGTAGTCGCGGTGGATCAGGGCGCTGAATTCCTCCGGCGTCCCGAGCAGCGGATTGAGGCCGCCGGCGGCATTGAGCTTCGCCTTGGTGTCGGGCAACTCGAGCACTTTGCGGATCTCCTCGCGCAGCCGGGCGAGCGTCGCCGGCGGCATGCCGGCAGGGCCGAACAGGCCGAGCCAGATGGTGGTCTCGAACCCGGGATAGAACTCCGCGATCGTCGGCAGCTCGGGATAGAGCGCCGAGCGCTTCGCCCCGGAGACGGCAATGGCGCGCAGGCGGCCGGCCCTGATCTGCGCGGCGTTCGAGCTCCCCGACCAGACGGCGGCAACGTCGCCGGCGACGGCAGCGGCCGCAGCCGGCGTGCCGCCCTTGAACGGCACGTGCAGCATGTCGATGCCGGCGCGCTGCTTGAGCATCTCCATGGTCAGGTGGTGCTGGCTGCCGTTGCCGCCCGAGGCATAGGCGAGCGGCGGCTGGCTGCGGCGCGCGAGCTCGATGAACTCGGCAAAGGTCTTCACCGGCAGCTTGGGATTCACCGTGAGCACGAACTGGTTGCCCGCCACCAGGTGCACCGGCGTGAGATCGCGCAACGTGTCGAACGGCATGTTCTTGTAGAGGTGCGGGTTGATCGCCACCTGGCTGTCGGCGAGCAAGCCGAGGGTATGGCCGTCGGGCGCCGCGCGCGCCAGCAGCTCGCCGGCGATGTTGCCGTTGGCGCCGGTGCGGTTCTCGACCACCACCGGCTGGCCGAGCGCCTCGGCCAGCTTTGCCGCCAGCACGCGCGCGGCGATGTCGGGCGCGCCGCCGGCGGCGATCGGTACCAGGATGGTCACGGGACGCGAGGGAAATTGCGCCGCCGCCGCCGAACATAGCGTTGCCGCCGCGAGCAGTGCGAAGAGCCGAGGCAGGAATCGCATCTAATCCTCCTTCACCCGCACGAGGGCCACGGTGACATTGTCGCGCGCTTTCTTGTCGAGCGCGGCGCGCAGCAGCGCCTCGGCCGAGGCCTGCAGATCGGTCCCGACCAGCGCCGCCATCTCCTCCTCGAGCAGCGTCTCGTACAGGCCGTCGCAGCACAGGAGATAGGTGTTGCCCGCCTCGAGGGGCTCGCGGTGCACGTTGGGCTGGATGTCGGAGAACACGGTGCGCCCGCCGAAGGACTGCATCAGCTTGTTGTTGCGCTCGACGCCCTGGCCCGGCTTCCAGTTCGGCGACATGGAGTCGTCCACGCTCAGCTGCACCAGCCCCTTCTCGCCGACGCGATAGGCGCGGCTGTCGCCGACATTGAAGATGGCGACCGTCCGTCCGTCGGCGACGATGCCCACGGCGGTCGAGCCCATGCCGGCGCGATCGGGATGCTCGCGCACTTCGGTGTAGAGCTCGGTATTCACCGCGCGCGCCGTGGCGGTGACGGCGGACGGGCCTTGCAGCGTGAGCCGCTTCGAGAGGTGAGTGGCGACGAGGCGGCTGGCGTGCTCGCCCCCCGCCTGCCCGCCCATGCCGTCGGCCACCACGCAGACGAAGGGCTCGGCGAGGTCGTGCTCGACGCGGCGCGCGGCGTCCATCGTTTCCTGCGACGACCAGAAGCCGAACGCGATGCAGTCCTCGTTGCCCTCGCGCACCGTGCCGCGATGCGTGATTCCAGCCGCGTCGATACGGAGCGTCACGGCATTATCCCCTGCAGGCAGGCGGTGGTCGCCATGTCATTCCGCCTTGATGCCCCGCTCCTTGATCACGCGCTGCCACTTCTTCTGCTCGACGGCGAGGTGCGCGGCCGCCTCTTCCGGCGTGCTGGCGATCACGGTGAGCCCGCGCTGCTCGTAGAACTTCACCTGGTCGGGCGTATTGAGTCCGTTGCGGATGTGCGCGTTCAGCGTGTCGACGACCGGACGCGGCGTGCCCTTGGGCGCCGCGACGACGAACCAGGTATCGAACTCGTAGCCCGGCACGCCCGACTCGGCAACCGTCGGCAACTCGGGCATGGCGGAGTTTCGCTTCGCGCTCGTCACGGCCAGCGCCCGCATGCGGCCGGCCTTCACGTGGCCGATTTCCTGCGAAATGTTGCCGAAGGTGACGCCGACGTCGCCGGCGATGAGCGCCATGTCGGCGGGCCCACCGCCCTTGAACTGCACGGCGACGATGTCGACCTCGGCGAGCAGGTTGAAGAGCTCGCCGGCGATATGCGGATTGGTCCCCGTGCCGGCCGCCGAATAGAACAGCTGGCCCGGCTTCGCCTTGGCCAGCCGGATGAGCTCCTGGATCGAGCGCACCGGCAGCGACGGATGCACGGTGACGAACGAGGGCGATGACGCGACCAGCGAAACCGCGACAAAGTC
>Ga0075425_100002652_pt1 | contig 17944 bp, 15 predicted proteins | sample SoiMethybrSBSTD4_FD_75300 | JGI IMG/M metagenome (GOLD analysis project Ga0075425, IMG submission 75300) | Bulk soil microbial communities from a Populus tree surrounding site in Tennessee, USA - Soil MetaG P. TD hybrid SBSTD4 | ecosystem: Environmental > Terrestrial > Soil > Tree plantation... | reverse complement strand
CACATGCCGCCGCCGGGAATCCGAGCGCCGCCGCGCCTCACGACCTCGCGCTTGTACTCCCGGAAGCCGTCCTTCCCGAGGTCGCGAACCACTTCGGCGGGATCGGCGCTCCAGGCGCGTTGCTCAGGACGCCAGTACATCGCGCCCTCACGTTCGAGCGTGTCGAGGTGCACCATGTCATGCCTCCGGCGGACGCGTCAGTGCGCGAAGAGGTGGTCGGGTCATGGACGCAATCGACCACGGCACGGCAGCGCGGACCATCGGACCTTGGTGCTAGAGGCCGCGTCGGACCTTCGTCCCATGGCGCGCCGTCGCGCCGGCGCCCTACGATGGCGCCCGTCCACATTCACCTTGTCGCCATGAGGTCTCCGATCGTTGACCACGCTTCGTCGTGTCCGACGGCGCGGAGCTGGCGCTCACCTATCTCGACGATCGGACCCGGCCGTACGTCGAGCCCCTCGGAGACCGGCAATCCCGGTCGTCGCGTGATGTCACGGCTACGGAGTCACCTTGGTGATCTTCGAGCCTTGCAGACCCATGCCCGCCATCAGGCCCTTCTGGCCGAAGACGAAGGCGTAGACGTCATCCCGCGCCGTCGTCGTCGTCACCGTTTTGGCCTTGCCCGAGTCGAGCACGACGACGCTTGGGCCGGCGCCGACCTCGAAGCCCGCGCTGTTCTCGAGATAGGTCAGCGCAGAATCCTTCATGAAGAACATCGCATACGCGAACTGCTGAGCGCCTGCCTGAAAGCCGTAGGAACCCGCGGCGATGTTGTAGTGACCCGCTGGCTTTCCATCTTTGAGCAGCACACCCTCGCCGTACTGCGCTCCGACGAGAAATCCCGCCTTCACGATCCGTGGAAAGACGAGAATGCCCTTCGCTTCCTCGGCGAGGCGCTTGGCGGCCGGCGCAGACCCGTACAGTTTCTGGAGCGCGGCGTCGGCGTCTCGGTCCACGGTCTGCGCGCGGGCCGGCCGCGCCGCCACCGTCAGGGACATGGACAGTCCGAGGCCCCGCGCGATCTCGATGAGGCAACGCCGTCTGTTCATCGCTATCTCCTCATGCCTTCGGTGAGCGCTTCGACGCCTCGAACGCGTCGCGGTACCCGCGCGCGACCGAGCGCACCCCACGACCGATGTCGTCGTAGACGTCATCGGGCAAGTTGGCGAGCGATACCCGCAGCGACCAGTTCGGCGCGTCGAAACCACCGCCGTTGAGCAGCACGATGCCGATGAGCTTGTCGTATGGACAGGCCGCCTGCGGGTACTTGTAGAGGTACTTCATGTACGAGTGCGTCGGCGTCGAGTCGAGGTAGAAGTAGTACTCTTTCACGTCCTCGCCATGATTGCCCTCGCTGTTGGTCAGGCCGAACAGCCGCTCCTTGAGGATCGCGTCCTTGCCGTTCCAGAGCGCGAGCGCGAAGCAGAGTCGCTGCTGATCGTCGGAGATCCCGGCCAGCCCGTCCTCGCCCCAGCGGTACGCGCGAGACCGAGCGTGGTCGTGCGTGAAGTAGTTCCACGCATCGCCCCCGTCGCTGTAGTCCTCCCGCACGGTTCCCCACTGGCGCTCGCTGAGATACGGCCCCCACTTCTTCCAGGGCACCGTGCCTTCTCGTGCCTCATCCAGGCGGGTTGTCTCTGCTGGCATTGCCACATCCTCCGGAACGACGGGGCGCTCGGGCTAGCGCTGATTGTGTGGGGCGATACAGGAGTGGACCATCGGACCTTGGTCCCAAGGGCGAACCTCGATGCCCGGCTGCGCTCCGGCGATGTCGGACTTTGGTCGTACGGACCTGCCGCGACATCACGCACATTCGACCTTGGTCCGATAGCGCGCAGAGAGCCGTTCTGCGAGCCTTCCGTTGTGCGGGGTGCGGCCATCGACGAGCGTGATCCGACGCTGGTCGTCCGGCGCCAGGGCCAGGACGGCGCGGTGCTGGAGCTCGCCGGCACCTGGCTGAGCCAGCGCGATCTGCCGGAGCCGGCGGATGCCCTCGGCCAGCTGCGCGCCGGAGCCGTTCGCCGCCTCGCATTCGACGCCGGCCAGATCACGGCGTGGGACTCTGGGCTCGTCACCTTCGTGCTCAAGGTGCTGGGTGAGACGGCCACGTGGGGCGTCGCCGCGGACCGCGCCGGGCTTCCCGAAGGCGTTCGCCGGCTGGTCGCGCTGGCCGAGGCCGTGCCCGAACGGCAGACCGGCCGCGGCGGCGCGCGGCCGGCGTGGCTGACGCGCCTCGGCACGCGCGCGATCGCGAAGGCGGACGCGGTCCTGGTCGGCCTGACCTTCCTCGGCGAGAGCCTGCAAGCACTCGGCGCCTTGCTACGCGGCCGCGCCCGGTTTCGGACCTCCGATCTCTTCCTGGTCATGCAGGACTGCGGCCCGCGCGCGCTCGGCATCGTCACCCTGATCAGCTTCCTGATCGGGCTCATTCTGGCGTTCGTCGGCGCCGTCCAGCTGCAGCAGTTCGGGGCGTCGATCTTCGTCGCCAACCTGGTCGCCATCGCGATGCTGCGGGAGATCGGCGGCATCATGACGGCGATCGTGATGTCGGGGCGCACCGGTGCGGCTTTCGCGGCCCAGCTCGGCACCATGAACACGAACCAGGAGATCGACGCGCTGTCGACGATGGGCGTCTCGCCGATGGAGTTCCTGGTGCTGCCGCGGATGCTCGCACTCATCGTCATGATGCCGCTGCTCACCATCTACTCGGATCTGGTGGGCATCCTGGGCGGCGCCGTCGTCGGCATCGGAATGCTCGGCCTGGGGCCGACCGAGTACTTCGAGCAGACGCGGGCTGCCGCACACATCAGCGACTTCCTGATCGGCATCTCGAAGAGCGTGGTGTTCGGGACGGTGGTCGCGCTCGCCGGGTGCCTGCGCGGGATGCAGTCGGGCCGCAGCGCCGCCTCCGTCGGCCTGGCGGCGACGTCGGCCGTCGTGACGTCGATCGTCTGCATCATCATCCTCGACGGGATGTTCGCGGTGATCCTCAATGTCCTCGGCTTCTAGCTCCGCCCCGCGCATCCACGTCAACGGCCTGACGATGGCGTACGGGAGCTTCGTGATCCAGCGCGACCTCGACTTCACCGTCGAGCGGGGCGAGGTCTTCGTCATCATGGGTGGGAGCGGGTGCGGCAAGAGCACGCTTCTCAATCACATGATCGGCCTCAAGCACCCGGCCAGCGGTGACGTGGTGTACGACGGCCAGAGCTTCTGGGGCGCCGCGCCCGAGGAGCGGGACGGCTTGCGGCGGCGCCTCGGCGTGTCGTTTCAGAGCGGCGCGCTGTGGAGCTCGATGACGCTGGCCGAGAACGTCGGCCTGCCGCTGCAGACGTTCACCCGGCTCCGGGCACGCCAGATCCGCGACATCGTCTCGCTCAAGCTCGCGCTGGTCGGTCTGGCCGGCTACGAGGAGTTCTATCCCTCCGAGATCAGCGGCGGGATGCTCAAGCGCGCCGGCGTGGCGCGCGCCATGGCCCTCGACCCCGACATCCTGTTCTTCGACGAGCCATCGGCCGGGCTCGATCCGATCAGCTCACGCCGGCTCGACGACCTGATCCTGGAATTGCGCGACAGCCTCGGCGCCACCATGGTCGTCGTCACGCACGAGCTGGCGAGCATCTTCACCATCGCCGACAACTCCGTGTTCCTCGACGCCGAAACCCGGAGCATGATCGCCCACGGCAATCCGAAAACGCTGCGCGACGAGTGCCCACACCCCACGGTGCGATCGTTCCTCCGGCGTGGTGAGGCCGTGGCAGGAGGTCCCGTGACATGAGCGTGCGCGCCAATCCGACGGTCATCGGCGCTTTCGTCCTCGGTGCCTGCATCCTGCTCGTTGCTGGCCTCCTCCTCTGGGGCGGCACCGGAATGTTCAAGCCGACGTCTCGCTACGTGATGTACTTCGACGCCGCGGTGACCGGGCTTCAGAAAGGAGCGCCGGTGCTGGTGCGCGGCGTCCGGGTGGGCGAGGTGACGGACGTGCAGGTCCGCTGGGGCACCCCGTTCGTCGGCGTCTACGTCAACGTCGACCCGAGCATCCTGAAGGGTGTCCGGCCCCGTGATGTCCCCGCCGCGATCCAGAACGCGATAGAGACGCGCGACCTTCGCGCGCAACTGCGGATGCAGAGCATCGTCACCGGCGTCCTCTACGTCGCGATCGACGCTTACCCCGGCGCGCCCATCGTGCTGCGAGGCATCGACAAGACGGTGCCGGAGCTGCCCACCGTCCCGACCGACCTCGAGAAGTGGACGGCCAAGCTCGAGAAGATCAGCGATGTGATCACGGCCTTGCCGATCGAAGAGCTGGCGCGCTCGGCGATCGACACGCTCGACGACGCCCGGCGGCTCGTGAGGTCCCCGGAGATCTCCCGCGCGTTGAAGACCCTCGACGTGACCCTGTCCGAGGTCCGCGGGCTCGTCCGGAAGGTCGACACGGTCGCCGGCAACTTGAACGCCCAGGTCGGCCCGCTCGCCGCCGACGCCCGGACGACGCTCACGTCGGCGCAGACGGCGCTCGCGGACGTGCCGGCGCTCGTCGGGGACGTCCGCCGCGTGATCACGAAGCTCGACACACGGGTCGAGCCGCTGCTCGCATCGCTGCAGAAGTCCTCGGAGGCGGCGGGCGTGACACTGGAGCGCGCGCAGGTCACCCTGGCCGGCGTGGACGGCACCCTCAATCAGGATTCCGCACTCGGCTACGAGCTGGTCCAGGCGCTGCGCGAGCTTCGCGAGACGGCACGAGCCATGGGATCGCTGGCCGACTACCTCGAGCGAAATCCGGACTCGGTGGTCTTCGGCAACCGGCGTCCCGCCGCCCGGAGCGCCCGATGATTCGCCATCACGGCCGCCACGTCGCCGTGCTGCTCGTCATCACCGGCACGCTGGCCCTGGCCGGCTGCTCGGGAGTCTCGGATCCCACCAAGTACTACGTGCTCTCGCCGATGCCGCCCGCGCCGCACGACTCCGCGCCGACCGCTGTCTCGATTGCGGGCGTCGGAGTCGGCCCAGTGTCGGTCCCCGGATATCTCTCGCGCGTGCAGATCGTCACCCGCGGCGCGAGCGACGAGGTCGAGATCTCGATGTACCACCGGTGGGCGGAGCCGCTGGAGAGCGGCATCGCGCAGGTGCTCGCCGACAACCTCGCCACGCAGATCCGCAGCGAGCGGGTGGCGGTCTTCCCGTGGCGCGGCATGGCGGCCCGGGTCCTCGACTACCAGGTGGCGGTCATGGTGCTCCGGTTCGACGGCTCACCCGGTCGCCAGGCCACGCTCGACGCGCGCTGGCGCATCCTCGGCAAGGACGGCAAGGAGCTCGCGCTGAAGCGCTCCACGATCAGCGAGCCGATCACGGGCGAGGGCTATCAGCCGCTCGTCCTCGGGATGAACCGGCTGCTCAGCACGCTGGCGCAGGAGATCGCCGCCGAGATCCGCGCACGCGCCGACGCGCGAGCGGGGTCGTAGAGGTCCGCTTCACTCCTGCTGCCAGCCGCCGCCGAGGCCCTCGTAGAGCCGGACGATGCCAGCGTCTCGTCGCAAGGTCTGCTCGTACTGGAGCCTCGCCGCCTCGGCTTGCGCCTCGGCCGTCACGCCGATGGCATTCATCCATGTCGTAGGAGCTCGTCCCCGAACAGCACCACGACGGAACGCGCGGCCGCGTGATAGGCACGGCCGGACAGCGACGGCGCCGTCTCCCACGGGACGATGTCTCGTGGAGATTCGAGCGCGGTGTCGATCCATCGGCGCCACGAGCTCACACCGTCCTCGCCGACCGGTGGCAGCTCGAACTCCAGCGGCTCCCAGTATGCGTTCAGGATCAGGTACACGCGGAGTGCATCCTGACGGAGGCCGACCTCGAGAGCGACGCTGTCGGAATGATCCCCCCAGTCCGGCCGGTGCAATCGCACGCCATGCCACGCCTTGCTCGCCCGCCATATGAGCTCGGTCAACGTCACCCGCTGGCGCTCGTGCTCCACGTCGCGCAACGCCCGTCGTGCGTTGAGCAACGTGACGAACCGATGCACGTCCGCGTGCCTGGCGACCAGCTCCCAGTCGAACCAGCTCGTCTCGTTATCCTGGCAGTACGCGTTGTTGTTCCCCCATTGGGTGCGCCGTGCTTCGTCGCCCATGAGGATCATCGGGACCCCGAGCGAGAGCAGTGTGACGGTCAGGAAGTTCTTCACCTGTCGATTCCGCAGCTGTTCCACTGTCGGGTCGTCGGTCGGGCCTTCGACCCCGCAGTTCCAGCTGCGGTTGTCGTTCGCGCCGTCGCGGTTGCCCTCCCCGTTGGCCTCGTTGTGCTTGGCGTCGTAGGACACGAGATCGTTGAGCGTGAAGCCGTCGTGACACGTGACGAAGTTCACGCTCTGCTCGGTCTCGCGTTCCTCGTGTCCGTAGATCTCGGGACTGCCCACCAGCCGGTCGGCGACCCGCGCCACCGACCCCGGCTCGCCGCGGATGAACGCGCGCACGTCGTCACGGAACCGTCCGTTCCACTCCTTCCAGCTGTCCCCGATGAAGCTGCCGACCTGGTAGAGTCCCGCAGCGTCCCACGCCTCGGCGATGAGCTTCGTGCCCGCCAGGGCCGGGTCCGACTCGATGTCCCACAGGACCGGCGGATTCGGCATCGGGCGGCCCGATCCGTCGCGCGCCAGGATCGACGCGAGATCGAAGCGAAAGCCGTCCACGTGCATCGTCTGCACCCAGTACCGAAGGCTGTCGACGATCATCCGGCGGACGATCGGATGGTTGGCGTTGAGGGTGTTTCCGGTCCCGGAGTAGTTGGCGTAGCGTGACCGATCGTCCTCGAGGATGTAGTACGTCGCGTTGTCCAGTCCCCGGAAGCAGAGCGTCGGTCCACCATGGTCGTCCTCCGCGGTGTGGTTGAAGACGACGTCGAGGATGACCTCGATGCCCGCCCGGTGCAGAGCCTTCACCATGTCGCGGAACTCGTCCACGGGCCCGAGCGGATCCGTACGCGAGCTGTACGCCTGGTGAGGCGCAAAGAACGACACCGGCGCGTAGCCCCAGTAGTTGACCTTCCCCGGCGGGCAATCCTGCGCGTCGAACTGGAAGACCGGCAGCAGCTCCACCGCGGTGATTCCCAGCCGCTCCAGATACGAGATCTTCTCGATGAGGCCGGCGAACGTGCCGCGCGTCTTGTCGCCCACCCCCGAACTGGGGTGACGAGTGAAGCCGCGCACGTGCATCTCGTACACGATGGTCCGCGCCGATGGCCGCCGCAACGGCACATCGCCCTCCCAGTCGTAGGCGGACGGATCCACCACCACGCTCTTCATTGCTGTGGCCGCGTTGTCGCCGGGCGCGCGAGCGGCCTCGCGATCGTAGCCAGCGGGCATGGCCACGCCGCGGCCATACGGATCGAGGAGGACCTTGGACGGATCGAATCGCATGCCGTTCGCCGGATCCCACGGTCCCTCGACGCGATAACCGTAGATCTGATCCGCCGTCACCCCGGGGACGAACACGTGCCAGTAGTGGTAGGTGCGGTTATCTGCGGCATCGAAGCGGATCACGCGCGCGGGCTTCGCGTCGTCGGCGCGATCGAAGAGCAGCAGCTCGATTCCGGTGGCGTGTCTCGAAAAGAGACTGAAGTTCACCCCATCGCCGGCTGGCGACGCCCCCAGCGGCGAGCTGGCTCCTCGTGCGAGGTCACGCGTGCCCACTGGCCGTCTGTATCCGGGCCCAGATTTCCGCACCGCCGTCAGGACCGAGAGATGGTCCCGCGGACGATCTCCAGCGCCTCGGTCACGATCGCGTCGAGATGTGCCTGGCTCTCGAAGCTCTCGGCGTAAATCTTATAGATGTTCTCCGTACCGAAGCGGACGAGTTGACCCGGGTCATCCCTGTCAAACGTCCGCGCGTAGTACTCCCGCTCCAGGCGGGCCGCGTCCACCAGCATCTCGTTCGGAGCCGGCTGTCCTGCCAGAGGCGAGATCGTCACCACCGAACACTCTCCCTATACGACGGCGCACGGCTTCGCGCCCCAGATCGCCGCGGCGTACTCCGCGATGGTGCGGTCGCTGGAGAACCTCCCGGAGCTCGCAACGTTGAGGATGGCCTTGCCCGCCCAGGCCTGCGGATCGGCGTACAGCGCGAGCAGTCGCTCGTCCGCTTCGAGATAGGCCGTGAGATCGGCCAGGTGCATGTAGTGGTCGTGCGTCAGCAGGATTTCGCGCAGCGGCTCGAAGATGCCTGCCTCGTCGCGGCTGAAATGGTCCGACGAGATCAGATCGAGCGCGGCGCGGGTCTCCGGCTCGTGATCGTAGTGCCACCGCGGGCGATACCAGGCGCGGCTTTCCGCCACCTGCTCCGCCGTCAGCCCGAACAGAAAGAAGTTCTCCTCCCCGGCGGCCTCGGCCATCTCGATCGTCGCGCCGTCGCGCGTGCCGATCGTCAACGCCCCGTTCATCATGAACTTCATGTTGCTGGTGCCGCTGGCCTCGTAGCCGGCGGTCGAGATCTGGTTCGACACGTCGGTGGCCGGAATCAACCGCTCGGCGAGTGACACGCAGTATTCGGGCAGGAACAGAACTTTGAGGCGGCCGCGGATCGCCGGGTCGCCGTCGATGGTTCCGGCCAGGTTGTTGATGAACTTGATGATGATCTTCGCCAGGCGGTAGGCCGGCGCGGCCTTGCCGGCGAAGAAGAACGTCCGCGGCGTCATCTCGAGTTTCGGGTTCTGGCGAAGCCGGTGGTAGAGCACCACGATGCGCAGCGCATTCAGCAGCTGCCGCTTGTACTCGTGGATACGCTTGACCTGGCTGTCGAAGACCGAGTCCGGATCGACGGTCACACCGGCCGTGGACGCGAGCCACTGCGCGAATCGCGCCTTGGCGTCGCGCTTGGCCTTGCGGACGGTGTCGCGAAAACCTCGGTCAGCGGCCAGAGGTTTCAGCTTGGCGAGCTCGCCGAGATCCGTGACCCAGCCATCGCCGATGGCATCAGTGATCGCCGAGGCGAGCGCGGGATTGGCCAGGAGGAGCCAGCGCCGCGGCGTGACGCCGTTGGTCTTGTTGTTGAAGCGCTCGGGGTAGATTTCGGCGAGGTCCTTGACCGTCACCGTGCGGAGCAGACTGGAATGGATAGCGGCGACGCCGTTGGTGCTGTGCGAGCCGACGATGGCGAGGTTGGCCATCCGGACCTTGCGTGGGCTGCCCTCCTCCACGAGGCTCACGCGCTGAACGCGGCCCTCGTCGCCCGGAAAGCGGGTCCGCACGTCATCGAGGAGGCGACGATTGATCTCCAGAACGATCTCCAGATGACGCGGCAGCAGCAGCTCGAACCACGGCAGGGGCCATTTCTCGAGCGCCTCGGGCAACAGCGTGTGGTTCGTGTACGCGAGGGTCTGCCGGGTGAGATCCCAGGCCTGGTCCCATCCGAGGCGAGCGTCGTCGAGCAGGATCCGCATCAGCTCGGGAACGGCCAAGCTGGGGTGGGTATCGTTCAGCTGGATGGCGACCTTGCCGGGGAGTCTGCTCCAGTCCGAGTTGTTCCGGCGGAAGCGCCGCACGAGGTCGGCCAGCGAGCAGGCGACGAGGAAATACTCCTGCACGAAGCGCAGCCCCTGACCCATGCTCGTGGAATCGTCGGGGTAGAGGACACGCGTCAGGGATTCGCCCGTGAGCCGCTCGGCCAGCGCGCCCACGAACTCGCCCGCGCTGAAGGCCTGGAAGTCGAAGACGTCTGGCGCGGCGGCGGCCCAGAGTCGGAGCGTGTTGATGGTCTTGCCGCCGTAGCCCACGACCGGACGGTCGAACGGGACGCCGAGCAGGCTCGAGGGTTGGCCGGCGATCACGCTCAGGCCGCCGCCGCGCACCTCGAACGAGCAGCCGAGCTTGACCTCGACCGTCTCCTGAGGTCGCGCGACTTCCCACGGATCGGGCCGCCGCAGCCAGTTGTCCGGCTGCTCGCGTTGCCAGCCGCCCTGGATGACTTGCTTGAAGATTCCGTACTCGTAGCGGAGCCCATAACCCATGCCCGGCAGCTGCAGCGTGGCCATCGAGTCGATGAAGCACGCAGCGAGGCGACCGAGCCCGCCATTGCCGAGGCCGGCGTCGGGCTCCTCCTCGAGCAGGGCGATCCAGTCGAGACTCTTGCTCTCGACGGCTTTCCGGACGATTGGATCGACGAGAAGGTTCATCACGTTGTTGGCCAGCGAACGGCCGATGAGGAACTCCAGCGAGACGTAGTAAACGCGCTTGGGGTTCTGGCGCTCGTAGGTGCTTTCCGTACGCAGCCACCGCTGGGAGAGAACGTCACGCACGGAGCGGGCCACGGCCTCGTAACGATCACGCGGACTGGCCGTGGCCGGCGCCACGACGTTGTCGAACAGGAGGTGACGCTCGTACAGCGCGTCGCCCGTCCCCGTGAACGCGACGGGGCCGCAACCGTACTGCTCGCGCAGCTGGTCCATCGCCGGCACGCTCGGTGTCCTCGCACGGGCCGTCCGCTGACTGCTCATGGCGTCATCCTCCCGCGTGACTCTCACCAGGCGACCATCCGCTCCCGGCGCACCACGGCGAACCGCGCCATCACCCGGTCGGAGTCGTAGTCCCGGCCGATGCCGAGCGGGGCGTACAGGCCGCGCCGGGCTCGGCGGGCTTCATCCGTCCTCCAGCACGCGCCGCGTGTGGCGAGCGATCAACAGCTCTTCGTCCGTCGGGATCACCCACGCCGACACCGGGCAGCCGGGACGGCTGACGATCGGGCCGCCGCGCTCGTTGGCTCCGGGGTCGAGCGCGAGGCCGAGCCACCGCGCCCCCCGGCACACCCGTTCTCTGATGGACGGAGCGTTCTCTCCCACGCCCCCTGTGAAGACGATCGCGTCCAGCCCGTCGAGCGCCGCGGCCAGCGAGCCGAGCTCGCGGCGGATCCGGTAGGCATACAGATCGATAGCGAGCTTCGCCCGCGGATCGTCGCTCGCGAGCAGCGTCCGCATGTCGCTCGAGACGCCCGACACGCCGAGCAGGCCGCTCTGCTTGTAGATCAGCGTCTCGATCGCGCGGGCGTCCATGCCGTGTTGGTCCATGAGATAGAGGAGGACGCCGGGGTCGATCGAGCCGCAGCGCGTTCCCATCGGCAGTCCGTCCACCGCCGTGAATCCCATCGTGGTGGCCACCGCCCGCGACGCCGCCATCGCGCACATGCTGGCGCCGTTGCCGAGGTGAAGCACCACCGTCCTGCCGGCCGCCGCCCTGGCGTCATAGCCCGGCAGCGTCGACGCGATGTACTCGTAGGACAGGCCGTGGAAGCCGTAGCGCCGCACGCCGGCGTCGTGCAGCTCGCTCGGCAGCGCGAACCGCTGAGAGATCTCCGGACAGGTGCGGTGGAACGCCGTGTCGAAGCAGGCCACCTGTGGCAAGTCCGGCGCGCGCTCGAGGAGCAGGCGGATCGCCGCCAGGTTGTGCGGCTGATGGAGCGGCGCCAGTGGGACGAGCTTGTCGAGCGCGGCGACGATAACGGGCTCGATCCGCACGGGGTGCGAGTACTCCACCCCGCCGTGCACCACGCGGTGGCCGACGCCGACCAGACGGGTGTCCCCGACGCGTCGCCGGAGAAACGCGACGAGATATTCGAGCGCACCTTCGTGACCGAGCGCCGGCCCGTCGCTCTGGCACACCTCCACCTGGGCCTTTCCACTCCGGTCCCGAACGACGAAGTGCGGAGCGGTGTAGAGTCCTTCGATCTGCCCGCGTAGCTCGACCTCCAGCTCGCCTCGTCGGTCGACGAACAGCGCGAACTTGATGCTGGAGGAGCCCGCGTTGAGAACAGCGATCGCCTCGGTCATGGACGGCGCTCGGGCGGGAGCCCGCTAGACGACGAGGGGCCCATTCCAGACCCTCACGGCGGGAATGCCGCGGTAGTCGCCGAGCACGCACAGCGTCCCGGTATCGAGCAGAAAGTGCTGGCCCGCACCCGCGGGCCACCCGAGCCAGCGCGCCACGAGCACGCGCAGCACGTGTCCGTGCGCGAACAGCGCGACGTCGCCCGCGGCGGCGCGCGCACGCTCGATCGCGCGATCTGTCCGGGCGCCCACCTGATCCGGAGCCTCGCCGTCCGGACATCCGTCCCGGAAGATCAGCCAGCCCGGCGCCGTCTCATGGATCTGCTTGGGCGTCAGCCCTTCGTACTTGCCGTAGTTCCACTCGACGAGATCGGAATCGACCACGGCCTTGTCGCCGAGACCCGCCAGCTCACAGGTCTCTCGGGCCCGCTCGAGCGGGCTCACGAGCACGAGCGCGAACGTCTGCTTGGCCAGCACGGGCCGCATCCGCTCGGCGAGCCGCCGGCCGTTGTCGGTCAACGGAATGTCCGTCGTGCCCGTGTGCTGCCCGCTCAGGCTCCACGCGGTCTCGCCGTGTCGGATGGCAAAGACGTTCACGGCCTCCCCCGGCTCAGGCGTTGTCGGCCTCGGTCGACGTGCCGCCCGCGGCGGCCGCCTGCCCCCACGTCCAGCCGGTGATCTCCGGCATGTCGTCGCCGTGACGGGCGATGTACTCCTTGTGCTCGATGAGCTTGTCGCGGATCGCCTGCTTCGCATACGCGGCTCGCGCACCGAGCGCCGGCACGCGGTCGATCACGTCGCTCACGAGATGGAAGCGGTCGATGTCGTTCAACACGCACATGTCGAACGGCGTGCTGGTCGTGCCCTCCTCCTTGTAGCCGCGGACGTGGAGGTTCCCGTGACCGGCCCGCCGGTAGGTCAGCCGGTGAATGAGCCACGGGTAGCCGTGGAAGGCGAAGACGATCGGCTTGTCGGTGGTGAACAGCGCGTCGAAGTCCTGATCCGAGAGGCCGTGCGGGTGCTCGCTCGGGGGCTGCAGCGTCATGAGATTCACGACGTTGATGACGCGCACCTTCAAGTCGGGCGCGTGCCGGCGGAGCAGGTCGACGGCGGCGAGGGTCTCGAGCGTCGGCACGTCGCCGCAGCACGCCATCACCACGTCGGGCTCGGCGCCCTTGTCGTTGCTGGCCCACTCCCAGATGCCGAGCCCGGCAGCGCAGTGCCTGGTCGCCTGATCCATCGTCAACCACTGCGGAGCCGGCTGCTTGCCGGCGACCACGACGTTGACGTAGTTCCGGCTGCGCAGGCAGTGGTCGGTCACCGAGAGCAGGCAGTTGGCGTCGGGCGGCAGGTAGACGCGTACGACCTCGGCCTTCTTGTTCACCACGTGATCGATGAAGCCGGGATCCTGATGGCTGAAGCCGTTGTGGTCCTGCCGCCAGACGTGCGACGAGAGCAGGTAGTTGAGCGAGGCGACCGGGCGGCGCCACGGGATCTCGTTACAGACCTTCAGCCACTTGGCGTGCTGGTTGAACATCGAGTCGATGATGTGGATGAACGCCTCGTAGCAGGAGAAGAAGCCGTGCCGGCCGGTCAGGAGGTATCCCTCCAGCCAGCCCTGGCACTGATGCTCGCTGAGCATCTCCATCACCCGGCCGTCGGGGGCGAGGTGGTCGTCGAACGGATAGGCCTCCGCCATCCACGCGCGGTTGGTGACCTCCAGCGCGTCCCCCCACCGGTTGGAGTTGTTCTCGTCCGGGCTGAAGAGCCGGAAGTTCCGGCTCCCCATGTTGAGCTTCATCACATCCCGGAGGAACTTGCCCATGACCCGCGTGGACTCCGCGGTCACGGCGCCGGGCGCCGGCACCTTCACGGCATAGTCGCGGAAGTCCGGCAGGCGCAGGTCGCGGAGCAGGAGGCCGCCGTTGGTGTGCGGGTTGGCGCTCATGCGACGGCTGCCTCGAGGGGCGAGCTCGGCCAGCTCGGGCCGGAGCCGACCGGTGTCGCCGAAGAGATCCTCCGGCTCATAGCTCTTCATCCACTCCTCGAGAATCCGCACGTGGGCCGGGTTCTCGTGCATCTCGCCCATCGGCACCTGATGCGCACGCCAGTAGTCCTCCGTGCGCTTGCCGTCGATCTCCTTCGGGCAGGTCCAGCCCTTGGGCGTGCGGAGCACGAGCATGGGCCAGCGAGGGCGTGACGTGACGCCATTGCGGAGCGCATCGGTCTTGATCCGATTGATCTCGCCGACGATGGTGTCCAGCGTGGAAGCCATGAGATCGTGCATCTGGTCCGGCTCATGGCCCTCGACGAAGTACGGCGTGTATCCATACCCTCGGAACAGCTGGTCCAGCTCCTCGTGGCTGATCCGAGCCAGCACGCAAGGATTGGCGATCTTGTAGCCGTTGAGATGAAGAATCGGCAGCACGACCCCGTCGGACACCGGATTCAGGAACTTGTTGGAGTGCCAGCTCGTGGCCAGCGGACCGGTCTCCGCCTCGCCATCGCCCACCACGCAGGCGACGATCAGGTCGGGATTGTCGAAGGCGGCGCCGTACGCATGCGAGAGGGCATAGCCGAGTTCTCCGCCCTCGTGCATCGAGCCGGGGGTTTCCGGCGCCACGTGACTGGGAATGCCCCCGGGGAACGAGAACTGAGTGAAGAGGCGCTTCATGCCCGCCTCGTCCGGGGAGATGTTCGGATAGACCTCGCTGTAGGTTCCCTCGAGGTAGGCGTTCGCCACCAGGCCGGGCCCGCCGTGCCCGGGCCCGGTGATGTACATCACGTTGAGATCGTGCTTCTTGATCACCCGGTTCAGGTGGACGTAGATGAAGTTCAGACCCGGCGTGGTCCCCCAGTGGCCGAGAAGCCGGGGCTTGATGTGCTCCTTGCTCAGGGGCTTCTTGAGCAGCGGGTTGTCGTAAAGATAGATCTGGCCGATCGACAGGTAATTGGCGGCCCGCCAGTACGCGTCCAGGAGTTTCCCTTCCTTCTCCGACAACCCCTTCCCCATGCCAGCCTCCTCTGTTCTCGGAACGATGCGACCCGTCGATCAGTCGTCGTGCCCCTCGCGGTGTTGCGCGAGGCTTCCGGCGACCGAATCCAACTCCATCTCCTCGGTGTATTTGCCAAGACTCGCCGCGCCGTTGCACCGGGCTCGCAGGTAGATGGCCTCCTGCCCGGGGTTCAGACCCTCGTCCCGCCCGTGCCAGGCCTCCAATGCCGGATCCTGGAGCGCACGCCCATACGAAAAGCTGATTTTCCAGGGCTTGGGACCCGGCAGCAGGTTGATCGCGTTCAGGTGGGCGGTGGCCACGCGGTCGCTCTGGCCGCCAGACAGGAACACGATGCCGGGCACCGCCGCCGGCACGTGCCTGCGCAGACAGCGCAGCGTGGCGGTCGCGACTTCCTGCACGGAGGCCGGGCGGGGACACTCGTTGCCCGCGATGACCATGTTGGGTTTGAGCAGCATCGAGTCGAGCGACACACCCTGCTCGAAGAGCGCACGGAACACGGCGTGGAGGACCATGCCCGTGACCTGTTCGCAACGCTCGAGGGTATGCACTCCGTCCATCAACACTTCCGGCTCGACGATCGGTACGAGGTGCCCTTCCTGACAGAGCGCGGCGTACCGTGCGAGCGCGTGCGCGTTCGCACTCACGCAGACCGGACTTGGCAGCACCTCCGTGATGCGGATGACCGCGCGCCACTTCGCGAAGCGAGCGCCGATATCGCGGTACTCCGCCAGGCGGTCCCTGAGGCCGTCGAGGCCCTCGGTGACGGTCTCGCCCGGCGCGCCCGCGAGCGGCTTGGCGCCGGTATCGACCTTGATCCCGGGACTGATCCCCTGGCTCGAGAGCGTCTGGACGAGCGGCGTCCCGCGGGAGCTCTTCTGCCGGATGGTCTCGTCGTGCAAGATGACGCCACTGATGAACTCGGCCGCGCCCGGCGCGGTGAAGAGCATCTCCCGGTACGCGCGCCGGCTCTGCTCGGTCGACCCGATCCCGAGGGCGTCGAAACGCTTGGTCAAGGTGCCGACGGTCTCGTCTGCGGCAAGGATGCCCTTGCCGTCCGCAACCAGCCCTGCCGCGACGCCTGGCACATCGTCGTTGCTCATCTAACCCCTCCCGTGCAGAAGCTCACACCGATTCGGACGGTGCGGCTGGCGCTGACGCGTGCCAAGGGAACTTCGGCACCTGACTTCTCTTCTGTTATGACGTTGTCGCTCAGGGCCCCACGTCTCGGCTACACGGCACAGTAGGCGCCATTCCGGCTGCCTCCAATTGGACCTAGGTCCGATGTCGGACACGCGCCCGGCAGGATCAGCTGGTTCAACCGGATGTTCTGATGCCGACCGTCTTACTCTTGCCAGCCGCCGCCGAGGCCCTTGTAGAGCCGGACGATGCCCAGCATCTCGTCGCGCTGCACATCCACCAGCCTCAACTCGGCTTCGAAGAGCCGACCTTCGGAGTCGAGAACCTCGAGATAGCTCGTCACGCCACCCTGGTAACGGATGTGCGCGAGCCGCGCGGTGTCCTGAGCGGCGGCAACGAGATCCTCTGCCCGCGTGCGGGCCTCGCGGCGCTTGCGGTACTCGACGAGCGCGTCCGACACGTCGCGGAGAGCGTTCTGAAAGGTCTGCTCGTACTGGAGCCTTGCCGCCTCGGCTTGCGCCTCGGCCGAGTCGACACCGGCCGCGATCCGGCCCGAGTTGAAGATCGGCACCGTCATCGACGGCAGGAACGAGAAGACACCCTGAGGCCCGAACCAGGACCCGTTGATGTTGACGCCGCCCGCCCCCACCGAGCCGAGCAGGAAGAGCCTCGGGAAGAAGTCGGACTTGGCGACGCCGATGCGCGCGGTCGCCGCGGCCAGCTCCTGCTCGGCCTGACGGACGTCGGCCCGCCGCTCCAGCAGATCGAACGGGGCGCCCGGCGGCAGGGCGGGCAGGGCCAGCTGCTCGCCGAGCGAGCGCCCGCGCGCGATCGGCTGAGGATTCGCTCCAAGCAGAATGCTGATGCCGTTTTCCGTCTGCTCGATCTGGCGCTCCGCATCGGGCACGGCCTGCCCAGCGGTGGCCACCAGGATCTCCGTCTGTCTGACGTCGATCATGGCCGCGACCCCGCCCTGCTCACGCTGGGTCACGAGCCCGAGGGAGTCTATGCGCGAGGTGAGGGTGCGGCGAGAGATCTGCAGCTGGAGATCGAGAGAGCGGAGCTGGAAATACAGTGTGGCGACGTCGCTCACCAGCGTCGTCATCACGAAGCGCCGTCCGTACTCGGAGGCGAGCAGCTCCGCGCGCGCGGCCTCCGTGCCACGGCGATACCGGCCCCACAGATCGGCCTCGTACGCGAGATCGAGGCTGCCCATCGGCGCGAACACATCTCTGAATTGCAGCGAGTCGCGGGGCCCTGCGATGTGCGTGTAGGGAGCGGAGGCCGAGCCCCTGACCTCGGGGAACTGCAACGAGCGGGCGATCGTGACCTGGGCGCGGGCTTGCATGATCCGCGCGGCCGCGATGCGGACGTCGTAGTTCGCCTCGAGCGCCCGACGTAGCAACGATTGGAGTGCCTCGTCCTGGAACAGCGCCCACCACTTGAGGTCGCCGATGGACCCCACGTCGACGGGGTTCTCGGGACCGAGGCTGCGGAACTCGGAGGGCACCGGCAGCGCGGGCCTCCGGTAATCCGGCCCGACCGTGCAACCCGCCACGGCACACGCCAGCACGGCGACGACTGCGGCGCGTCTCACGAATGGTCGCCTCCGGCGGCCGCCGCGGGTTGCGCCGGCGCGTGCGCGATGCCGGGCGTCGCGGCGGAGCGTGTCTGACGAGATCGGCCGAAGCGCTCCACGAACGTGAAGTTGCCCGGGATGATGAACACGCCGAGGCCGGTGGCGACCAGCATGCCCCAGAACACGGCCGTGCCCATGACGTTCTGCGCTCCCGCCCCTGCCCCACGCGCGAGCATCAGAGGGACCACGCCCAGGATGAACGCGAACGCCGTCATCAGAATGGGCCGGAATCGCAACCGGGCCGACTCGAGCGCCGCCGCCTCGAGCGACTGGCCCTCCTCGTGCTTGGCCTTGGCGAACTCGACGATCAGGATCGCGTTCTTGGCGGCGAGCCCGACGAGCATGA
>Ga0075425_100002650_pt1 | contig 17948 bp, 17 predicted proteins | sample SoiMethybrSBSTD4_FD_75300 | JGI IMG/M metagenome (GOLD analysis project Ga0075425, IMG submission 75300) | Bulk soil microbial communities from a Populus tree surrounding site in Tennessee, USA - Soil MetaG P. TD hybrid SBSTD4 | ecosystem: Environmental > Terrestrial > Soil > Tree plantation... | reverse complement strand
TACGCCATCGAAAAAGAACAGTTTCAATAAAAATTCCAATTGAAATTGGGTAAATAAGCCCACTATTGATAGCATATGTTTAATACAGTCGTCACCGGTGATATGAATTTGGACAAAATATGGTTACCTTGGCTTTTGAAAATCTTTCAAATCTTGCCATTTGTAATAGGTGGACTCGCAGCAATTGTAGTCGTAATTCTAGTACTTGGATACCTTGGCATACTTTCCTCAGAACAGATTAAATCAATAGAAAGACTTGGTACCGGATTAGTCTCCAAAAATTCAAATTAAAATGTAAGCCACAGCTATTTGGAATATGTACAAATTTTTTATTTACTGACGCAACACTAGCCCTATGCCATCTAATAGTACGGAGTTTAATTTGCAACCATATAATTGATAGAAGATTTAATTACAGTTTCATTCAAATAATATGCAGTTTCTGTGCACATGATTTGTGATAGTAACTTCTACCATTACCACAGCTAACGATAACGTCCTGGAAAGATAAAATAATATTACAAAAGTGACATTTCCCATGCTGTTTCCGTTTTATGATAGAATGAATGCGACCTCGAATGTATGGATTTGAAGTATCAAGTATTAGGCTGCTGGGAGCCATCTACCTCTTAATTAAAATAAGTAGTATTTAAAGGATTGGAATTCGGTAAATATTTTTGAAAGGACCAATCCAAAAACAGATTTACATAACATATTACTCCTTATGGTAACCAAAATATGAAACAAGGACTAATTCCCTTTTGTCATAGACTAGGTTGGACGCAGGTTATACTCATCAAGGATGCCTAATATTATAATTCATACTTCTGGCTATAATCGATTAAAAGAATTTTAAGTTGTACTTAAGCCATATAGTTTTATACTTTTGTAAAAATCAATGCAGGTAAACCCCGTCAGATAGGCAGAAGTAAAAAATCTCATGTCCAGATAAGAATGAATCCATTGTTATCACCGGATAAATTGAACAGGCACCTTCAGGCGTTACTCAACAATTCTTGCAAGCCGTTAACAAGATCAATTTTGGGATTAAAACCTAGATCATATCTGGCCCTCTTTATGTCAGCATAGCTAATTTGTATATCGCCTTTGCTCTTTTCTAGAAATAATGGACATGACTTTTGGTTTAGAATCCTTGCAATGAGCATAGACAGTTCCGATATGCTAGTAGGAATCCCTGTCCCTATGTTATATACTCCGTTAGTAATTGATGCCGGGGGCTCAAGGGCGCATTTTATTGATTCAACGATGTCTTGTACTGAAACAAAATCTCTTTGTTGATTTCCATCCCCGAATATAAGTGGTGGCAAATTCTGTAAAACACGACTCTTAAATCTAGTGATAACCCCGGCGTATTCATCACTTTGGCAACTGCCGTAAACATTAAAAAATCGCAAAACAATTGCGCTATCAAAGAGGCCTAAATCAGCAAATGAATTAAAGACTTCCTCAGCTGCCACTTTGCTTGTTCCATACGGTGAGATGGGTTTTAATGGGATATCCTCGGGTATTGGCACTGTCGTTGCATGTCCGTATACAGCAGCGGAAGAAGCAAACACAAGCCTCTTTACTGAATTACGGGCACATGCCTCCAATAAATTAAGTGTACCACCGATATTTACCTCCATTGTAGAATACGGATCAACCATAGATTCAGGAACACTAATTTTTGCAGCAAGATGGACGCATGAATCCACCTCAACCTCTCTTATTATCTTTGAAATTGATTCCTTGTTTCTGACGTCCTCTTTATAAAATTTAATATTATTTTTCTTGAGTAAATCTAAATTGGACGCCGACTTGCTGTTACTAAGATTATCCATTATAAATACTTCATAGTGTTCTTTGAGCTTAGTCGCAAGATGGCAGCCAATGAATCCGGCCCCCCCTGTTATTAGTACACGACGCATGAATTTCCAATCAAGAATGTTAAATTAATGTATATCAAAGATTTGCATAATTCAGAGAGTAATTTCATCCATGGACTGCAAGTTATACTTATGTAAGTGATTAACATTGTCATAATAGGTTATAACTTTTCTAAGTTAGTGAATTATTATATGGGTATTTCAACTAACTACCGCCAAATTATCACAAATGCCAGATAATTTTACCGAGTACTTTATTGGTCATAAGAGTAGGAAATGATTCATTCTTCTTCAATGTATCTTCTGGCATTAGTATAGAAAAGTTTTCTAAGCTGATTACATCTAAAGCTCTTTCGCCTAGTTATTGATCACCGGTAGCTAAATAGAATCTTGGAATAGGATATATCGGAGCGGGATTTGTAAACCGTCCTACCAACGTGTTAAATCAGTCTCTAAATGCAGTTGACAAAAATATAATTTGATGAAATGAAGAAGCTGGCATTTAAACGGAATATGAGAATTCAATAGGTAAATGCATATGTCGATTCCTGATTACAAGATATCGAGCCTGCTAATGTAGATCTCACAAGTTGATATAGTGTGATCAGCTCTATTTTGATATTATACTCAACTTATTCTTCATACTTTAGAAAATGTTATCTCTTGTTACCGGATAGAAGGTAACCCAATGTTATAGCTGCTATTGTTGAGGCACTTCTTATTCTGCCGGTTCGTATTTCGTGTAATATTTGTTTCTTGGTCATTTCAACATTTTTTAATATTTCTAATGATTCAAGGCGAGGCCTTGATTTCTTGGTCAAGCCTGTAGCTAGAAAAATATAATTTTTCTGGGTGCTCCGTCCTGGCCACGTAAATGAATATGTTAGATATTTCATAACCTTGGATGTATATCCTGTTTCTTCTAACAACTCTCTTCTTGCTGCTTCTCGTGGTTTTTCACCACTCTCAATAAAACCACCGGGTAATTCAAACAAATATTCACGCGCTCCATGCCTGTAGGCCTCTACCATCAGTAAGCTGCCATTATCGAGAATTGGGATAATATGGGACGTGTTAAAAGTAACAATTTTGTTATATAATTCTGGTTTTCCAGTACCCGAGTCTACTAATTCTTCATATAACTTTAGCCAAGCACTTTGATAAACCTTCAAATGCTTAGTGATTGTGAACACTCCCTTCACTACTTATTATTAACTTAAAAACGTATGATTATCTAGGTATGATGCCTTTTATCCGCAGATCCACCATACACGCAATCACCAAATTAATCAAATCTACTTCGACAGAATTCACTTTCATACCCTGAGTACAACACGCAATTAAACAACACTCTAGTTTACTTCAACCTCGATTATTGTAATGAAATTGAATGGATAATAGTTTAATTGAGATGAGATTAAACGTAATACGAATCAATAACGCATTCGACTCGGGTTGGTGGACCTTTTTGAAGTTGAACGTAAGGTAAACTTGCGGTCACATGAATATGCTTAGAAAAATTGATTCATATTTTTTGAGATATAACCCTTAACGTCGTCTTCTATAATCTGGATTGGATTGGGAACAATATCCATTGATAGCATCAGATAGTATTTATTAAATTGCTTAGTTACAATTGGAATTGTTACACGAATAAGATTTTCGTATTTGCCTATTACATACTGCAGCTTCCCCACCTTGGGTCCAGATTCAATTTCTCCAGTCCTAAGTACTGCCCGTTTAGTGTATTCTGCCGTTTCTTCATGTAACGATAACGGAACTAGCCCTCGCCTATATGAGAAAGAAAGCAAAGTGCCCAAATGGTCTACCACCGCGGCATAGCGAATAGATTTATCAATTGAGAGTATTTGGTCACAAAATTGCTCGTACTTCATAATAAGAGATTTATGGTCCATGTATTATATTTTTACAAATAATACTAAGCGAAATAAAAATCCAGATCAATCCAAATTACTAGATAATTGTCAAGAAATAGAGGAACATGATAAGACCTATACTGAACACTGGTTCAATGAGAAATCAAATAATCCAATAGAATTGTGCGAGCCAACATTTCATTGATTTAATGTAAGTCTATCAACTTCATCGTAACATTTTTTGGCATTTTCGTGATCACCTAATTCCTCTAACGCTCTTGCCTTGTTCATTATTAGTCTAATATTTCGCGGATCCATTTCTAAAGCTTTATCGAAAAACGCAATTGCACTTTTGAAATTACCCTTCGATGCTAGTACAGTACCTTTGTCTCCTGTTGCATTTACATTTTTAGGATCTACTTTCAAGATCACATCATAGCACTCGTCGGCTTCATTGTATTCTGACAGATTCATGTGGGCAAAAGCTTTATCGTACCAAACCTTCAAGTCGTTAGGTGAAAGTGCCAAGGATTTTTCATAAGAAGAAATAGCCTCTCTAAACATTCCCATCTGTCTAAATAATGAGCCTTTATTTCGCCAGATTAATGGATTTTTCGGATCCAAACTCGCAGCTTTTTCGTAGCATCTCTCCGCTTCATGTAAATCTCCTATGGCGGTGAGAGCTGCACCTAGATTAATCCATATTTCCGGAATGCTGGCATCTACCTCTAACGCATCCAAATATTGCTGAACTGCCTCTTCGAAATTACCGGTTTCACTCGATATATTTCCCATGTTAATGAGAGCAACTATATTTCTAGACTCTAATTCTAAGGCTTTCTTGTAGTATTTCTTAGCTTGAACAGGTTTACCTTCCTTTTGAAGCGAGTATCCCATAGATATCCAATAATTGGGATCTTTCTTAACACTCTCGTTGCCCTTCATCCAGAATACAGGTACCTCATCAAGAGATATATATTATCATTTTAGAGCAAGACGGAATGAACACAAGTTACTTTCTTTTCCATAGCCGCTAAAGTTTGGTTAAACACTGTTTACTTACCAGTAATGGAACTAAGTCCAATGTTATTATAACCTTTACTGCCTATATTATATCGTGAAAAAAAAATCATTTCGTTCTATGATTAATGATATGATAAACCTTGGAGCCGAATGATGATGATAAAGAACAACGAAATCAGAGTACTCATGGTTTCAACCGAATATCCTCCAATGAAAGGTGGAGTTGGACGCCACGCTGCAAATCTTACCAAGGAATTGCGTAAGATAGGCTTTACAGTTATTGTCGCTTGTAACGAAGAAGGCGACGGAGATTTTTTTGGGCTGGCTCCTACTAATGATTCTAATTCGGAGGTTTTATTGAAGATCGTTGAAAAATCGGCGCCCGATGTAGTACACGTACAATTCGAACACGGCCTTTATGGCTTAAGTTTGGATCCCTTTAATCCTAAGAATACACACACTAACATTGACCTGTTTTATGAAAAGTGTACAGTTCCTATAGTAACGACATTTCATACGTCATTTACATTCAAACAATGGATGAATATGGTAGTACCAATAAGAAATTGGGATAAATTCGGAAGATTTGGCAGATACGGAAATAAACTAATAAGGTATTGGGCACATCTAATAAATTACAACTCGTTTAACGATTTGAATAAACAAAAATTAAAGAGATCCAGAGAGGGGATTGTTTTTTCTCAGTATATGAAAGATAAGGTAGGAGGTGGAAAAGTAGTTTATCATGGTGCTGAACCTGCTGTTTCTATTCCGTATACCAAAGAAATGGCTAGATCGAGGTTTTCATTACCCAAAGTCGGTAGGATTGCGTTATCAGTAGGATTTAGAACAGCGACAAAGGGTTGGGACATATTTCGTAAAATGGATATACCAGAACCCTGGACTCTTGTTATAAATTCGTCTAAGAATCATTATAACATGGAGAACTTTAGTCCTGTATTAAATAACCAAAATAAGATTGTTAACTTGGAAATGGACTTTCTAAATGAGGCAGAACTTTCCCTATTATTTTATGCTGCTGATGCTGTATTGTTGCCTTACAACGTTTCTTCTGGTTCTGGCGTTATGTTTGATGCATTAAGCCACGGAATACCCTTCGTTGCGTCGGATTTGGACTTTTTCAAGGAGTTCTCCGCTTTTGGGCTAGGCATTACCGCCAAGAGAAACGCAATAGAATTTGAGAGAGCTCTTCGAGAATTAAATGCCAAATATGACGACTATGGAACCAGAGTTAGAGAATTTAAAGATAAATTGAGCTGGAACAACGTAGCAAAAATCCACGGAGAATTATATAGTGAGATAGCTACAAGCACGATTTCAGAACGAGTACGAAAAGAACCTAAGACAATCAGTGGCGAATAACAGGTAATTGTCATTAACCTGGGCTGCTCTAGTCCTCCCTAGACCCAATTCAAGAAAAATGCGGGGGGTTCCTGACAAAAAAAATCGAACTCTAGCGGGAATCACGCTAACAGTTTAAGTCAGGAAGCTGATTGGTATGAGACTACTTCTCTCCTATTCCCTTCTTAATTTCACCGCTTATGTTACCAAGTACAGTAGCCGCACCGCCGACTATTTTCTTGGCTACTTCGCCAGTTTTATTTAATAGCATTTCACCAGTTGAGCTTGCATTTTTTCCTAGCTCTCCTGCTGTCTGGTTAATGGCACCTGAGGCATTACCCATAGCACTGCTTGCATTCTTGCCTAGTTCAGATGCGGTTTGATTTGCAGATTTGGCCGCGTTACTCATAGAGTTGGAAATATTCGAACCCATTCCCGTTGCAGTTTCGTTCACTTTTGCACTTGCATTTCCAGCAGCATTTGAGACATTGGTAGTCAGGCTTTGAGCCAAGACACCCTGCCCTGCTGAAGCAATGAACAAGATTGAAAAAGCAATCCCAATAACGAAGAGTTTTTTATTCATCACAATCTTATTGATACTTATCATTTTTATCACTTTAAGTCCAGCTAGTCTATCAATTGCAAATAAAGCCGGATCTAACCATTGCGAAGAGCGGGTCTAGGTCAAGCATAAAAATGTAAAATATTTAATCTTTGTTGTCCATCAATGAATATGAAGACGTCATATCACTGCCCCCAATGCGATAAGGAATTCCTTGATGTAAATATGGCAACGGAACATGAAAAAGGTACCAGTCACAAAATAACAGTACGTAGGCTTGAAGCATAACGAACTTCATTGAACCCCACCCTTGAGATTATCATAGTATTCAGCCATTGATACATTTCTAGTAGCGTGCCTCGCTATCGAATCTACATTTCTGTTCCTTTAGGCTGGGACTATCCTGAAGATCTTTCCTAGACCAATGGAAACTACATAAAGGTAGCCATCTGGGCCGATCTTCAGATCCGTTATTCCTCCAAAATCCTCTCCAAATATTATTTTATCGAGCCCGCTTGCTCGCGGATTCTTAATTATTTTACCAGCAAGCTGAGGTGGAAGATTGAGATGGGCTCTGTCACTTGTTAATTCAAAATGATAAATTCTGCCATTGTGCACGTCGGAAACAAACATACTGTTAATATATTGTGAGCCTAACTTGGATGAAGTCATGAATAAGAGGGCGGTAGGCCCAGCAGTATTTAACCAGACCAGTTCTGGATCTCTATAATGGCCTTTGCCGTTAAAGTCTACTAAATTTGCTTCGTCAAATCCCTTTTCATTTTTAGCGAGCCCCATCACTTCCTGCCAACCGCTGTTAAATCCGGGTTCTACGAGATTTATTTCATCGCTATTACCTGGCCCATTTTCTGTATCCCACAATTTACCGCTAACAGGATCAAATCCAAGCCCAAAACTATTCCTTACGCCATACGCATAATAAAGCCGTAGAGGTATATCATTTCCCAAAATTCCTTCTCCAACTGGCTGGCCGTCCTGAGTAATCCTAAGTATGCCACTCCTACCGTCCGCATCCTTACCACTCTGATAGTTCTGAGTTATGGTCTGTGAGCTAGGTCCTCTAAATGAGCCATCCACGTCTCCAATTGGAACATACAGGTTGTTACCAGGACCAATGATGATCGCTCCACCGTTATGGCGAGGGCCTGGGGTAGCGGGCAGGTCCAACAAAAGCGTTGGATTAATCAGCTTATTATCTACGAGTTCATATCTATACAATCGATTTCCCATAGGTTCCTCCCCCTGCCTGTCTGCACCATCGTTGCCGCTTATTTCCGTGTAATATAGGAAGACATATGTTTTTGAATCATGTTTAGATATCGCAATTCCACACATTCCCCTTTCAACGGAGGTAGCTACATTGACATCTAAAAGGGGCTGGCCCTGTAGTTTCCCATTAACAATCCTTTGAACAGTCCCTTTATCCTTTTCCAAGACCAAAATATCATTAGGACCTAAAAAAGCCATAGTAGTTGGTGTATCCAGTCCACCCACTACTTGCTCAACTTTTAAATGCGAGTCTAAAATCTTTGGTTTCCCTTCTTCGACAAATTCGCGTTGCCTAAATTCTTCCTGAGCGACACCAGCAGGCAACGCGGATAATGTAGAATTCAAAAATACTATTGACAAAAGTACGAGGAATAAAGATACTATGAAGTTTGGTTTCACGAATGTTTTTGCTATAATTGCCCTAATTTAGACTGTGGGATAATTATCACTACAATCTTGTTCAAGATTATAATTTGTCTCATTATTGTCGAGTTAAAAAGTAGTAAGCTTAATTATAATTTGAAGTAGGGCATGTATACTTATTCATTCACTCTTCCGCCACATTGCACTCTGACATTCATTCTTCCAATTCCGTCAGATAATAAAGAAAGTAATTATATCGTTACTAGGTGAAGTTTTTTTGTTTTACGTATCAAATGGTCTCTATGTTAGTTCCTTCATGGTATTGATTTATTCATGGTAGCTGGGTTTCATTCGATATTTTCATTCCAAATGGCTCAGTTATTGAATTACATGTTTCTGTGAATAGTTCTGTATAACGACGTACATCATATCTAGTTTTCGAAGTGACAAGCCCAATAGGTATACTTCTTTTTACAGCATTTTTATTATAATAATTGGTAACGACATACTTCAAAATCTGTCCAGCTTTAAGAGATTTTCCTCCTTCACTCAACTGAGTTAGTGCATGATTTTCGACAGTACTTCTTTCATCATAATCTCCAAAATCTTTAGATATCCTCTTTGTAAAAACAAGGTCATATAAAGAGATCTTATTCTCTCTTATCATTTGTATATTGATATCAAAAATCTCTTTGACTTTTGGCATTAAATCTGTGACCTCTAGTACCGTTTTCCCTTTTGCCATTATATTCAATATAATCTGCTGAACTTCTGAGAAGAAAAGGGGTGTATCATGTCTTCTTGCTTCTATTCCCCTTATCTTAAGAATGCCGTTTTCAAATACCCCAAAATATCGGTTTGCTATTGGTAATGGTAGTAATATGGATGTGCTATCTTTTGAAGGCACAAATACGATCCAATTATAGATTCCTTCAAACGAAATATCAAAACCTGTCTTACGTTCTATCGATTCTTTGAGTTTAGAATAATCAATCTGTGAAGCATTTTTTTTCCGTACCCATATAGAATCAACTATGCCATGCAAAAGATAAAATTTTTGTTTTTCTACAATCTTAATAGATTGCATGAGTATATGTCTATCAAAAGCACATACTGCGATATGGGCATCTATTCTACCAAATTTTGCATTATTGAATCCAAGATAGCCAAATGATGTTACAAGAACCCACTTCAAAGCTGTTCTTCTTAAATCATAAATGTATCTCAATCTAGGATCACTAGCAGACTTCTCTAGATTTTTGTAGGTTATCCTCTTATTCAGTAGGATCTTAAGTGATATTGGAACAATTCCAGCTCTCTTTTCACAACGATGGTATTTTTTTAATCCGGGTACACCTAGTTTCGATTCAGGACAGCAATTACAAAGAACAGTTTCGGCAGAAATATTTTTTCTGTACATAATGTTTGGATATAGAGAAACAAAGTCATATTCTGAAGCCTTTTCGTGAACTCCTATATCAGGCTCAAAAACAATCCCACCACGATCAGCTAAAAGTAGGTCGTCCATTGTCTTTGGATGTTCTATCATTATAGGTTTCCATGGAATTAGAATACCTTTTTTACTTGCATAATAAAATTGCAGAGAGGACATGCATTTCCCAATGCTAGCCCTTGATGCTTCGTGTAAGGGCATCCTGCATATTCTTGCCAATTCGTAAAGACCTTCTAGCCCTGCTTCGTTTAACACAAAAGAGTTGTCAGTATCAATATGTATTCGACCTAATAGCTTTGTCGATGTCGGCTTAAAATAAATACGCCCATAAGAAAAATAAGATATTCCTTCTCTTTTTCGCCGTGATAGCGGTATACATTCTCTATCCAAAACAAGCTCTATATCATTTTCTTCGGCTCTTTCCACTATGTATGGGAATGTGAACGAGTCGCCATCATATGTTAAAATAAAGTCAGGATTTATAGTTGCAATTTCTTTCATAAGCTGGTACAAAATTTCCAATTCGGATTGATTTTTGATTTCGATGCCATCTTTCTCTTCGTACTTTTGAATCTTGATTGACTCTATTTTATCAGAAAATTTTGGTATTCTTCCTTCATTTATTTTCGGATTTATAGTTAGACACACGCCAACAAATGTTGGTAACTCATAATCTGTAGACCAGATATCGTCCTGGATATCCCATTGTAAACTTGATTTCAAAGTATTAAGGTTAACTTTACAATTGGTTAGTGGGAAGATATCATGATCATAGAAATATGATTGTGCGGGTAAAACATCAACATTGTATAGCCGTACTTCACCGAATCTTGATATTTTTTCGATTCTAGATGCTAATTGCGCCGCTTTCGTAGATTCAATTAAGGTAAGTTGCAGAACCTCTGATTTTCTAGTATCTGTCATTTTTTCATATTTTGTTCTAATTTCGTAATCCTTAATGAAAGAAGAAATCTCTTCTCGATTAACAATTGACTTGAGTACGGCCTTACTATCCGATGCAACGTATATTGAGTGAGTCCAATCGTCCACTATTCTCGTAGTCTTCCCATTTTTCTGTTTTATCCAAAATACCATCTTGTCAGATAATGGATAGGCGTCGAATAAACATCCCGATATCATATTTTTTTACCTGTACAGCAGATCGCTACTATTGTTGAATATTCTTTGAGTTATGATTTATCAACCAATGTATTATCTTATGTTGTACAAATACTAGACCCATGAGCAAGGATTCTGTCGAAAAATATTCTCCCTTAGAATTAATGGCCTCACTTAATTGGTAACAATCATTCAACATTTGTAGGAATAATTTTCTGTCTTCTGATCGTAGTGTTTCAGAAAAGCCTTGCCATGATTGAATTTCCTGTGTTAAGATGTTATCTCTGGGGAACAATACCAATCTGTGAAATCCTTCCTATAGTGATCAATTAATTAATGAATTCATTCTATCGTACGACATTAGATCGTTTCCAGTTTTTGACGCGACCTGTCCTGCTAGTTGAATTATTTGTTTGTATTCTAAATGATGGAATGGTTATGGTTATACTCAAATCAATCAATTACCCACTTTGCATAGGGAAGGGCAGTTGAGATCTTCAATTGATAGACCAACTTGTTTTCTAATAACAAAATCCTGAAATGGCCCTGAAGATTTTTCAAGTATTCTCAGCTTTAGTCGTTCATTAGTCTTGTTTTCAACTATTTCAATACCCTTGTTAAAAAGATGACGAAAGTTTGATAATAAACCAGACAATTGTTCGCTGTTATAGTTTGAGTAAATGGAGGCGATCAGTATAATATTGTTTTTCTTTATTATTTTGTACAATGAATTTCTAATTTCTTTTAGCAGCACTTCTATTTCTTTTGTATGAGGTTGAGGATCATCAACAAACATCTTCAACAGGTCGGGAATTACCACAACCTTTGCATTAAACTCTTTAATGATTTTAGGCAGCTCATATAGTACAGAATTTACAACCTGGTAGATTGTAAAGAGTCTTGATATTACTATATGTTGTGATGCTTTTTTTATATCTAGTCCACTTTGTTTTATGAAAGTCACATACTGATATACATTAGTACAATTACCAGCATCGAGAATAAATATGCTCGAAGAAGAATTATAGATTCCTAGACCACCATGTCTTCTGGGCAATAAACATAAAATGCATAATCTGGTAAGAACTGTGTTTGTAAATTCAGAACTGCCCATGATACAAACCCTATCTCCAGCTAAAATATCTAGTGGTGAACGCATACCTTTAACGTTGAACGAGACTCTGCTAAGATATTCATAAGCTGTTTGAAGTCGTGGAAGTCGTTCCAATCTGATGAGGTTTTCAGTTATTGAAATATTGGACATGAGCTGATTGTAAGATATCTTGCAGTATTTATCAAGGAGTGCCCTTGTAAGACAGGGGGAGAGTGGAAAACTCAGGAAAACCGTTCATAAGAACATGTTATCAATTATGATATATTTTATTGAATATAACATTAAAAAACGATCAGGTTCAAATTGTCTCAATGATAGACGTTTTCCAAAGGCAAATGTTCGATAAATGAAGAAAATTTCTTTAATCTTGCTAACTAATATAGGGCTTGGACTTTTTTTGGTTGGTTACTTTTATACTCAAATAGAATCTGACAAAATCGAGCACCTAAAGACATTGTCCGACCAAAATGCTGCCGAATTTGATAAGGTGTTTAATGAGTTCAAACATGGGTTTGACTCCAACTAGAGCTCAGAGACAAGATTGGTAACAAAGCTTATGTTTTGATCGATCAAATATGTCACCGAAATTGTATTCAACCTAACGAACCATCATAAAATCATCGATAACAATCCATACTGGTTTCATTATCCCCGCCAAAAAGAAATCTTATCTACATACTATCGACGATTTAATATCGCCTCTGATAAACTTTGTCACTTCCTTGTAAAGATCTATAGCTTCCTTACCGTACGACTGTATCCCAAATTGGACTCCAGTTTTGCAAGTGATCTCGACCAAACAATATTCCAGTCCATTACTCAGTCTTGAACCATTGTTTGAAAGACCGGAAATATAGGCACCAAAATTCTGGTCGCATAGTAACTTTCTAAGAGCATCAATGCTGTTAAAGTAGGGCATTAACTAATTGCAATTTGAAAAAAATATAACGTACAGTTCACCATAGGGGGAGGGTCCCATAGTTGCAGATTAATTCTATTTACTGATATTTTGACCCTAACCAAATTTAGATGCGTCTTGAATGATTAACCACACTGCAGGCACCACCTAAGTTTCATTTGATGATCGTATTCAAGATTTTGAACAATTTGAAATCCAAACTTTAAACAATCAATATTAATTAGCCACGGAGAACAAAATACTCTACCTGCTCTGTTTGGATAAGTAAATAAAGGGCAGAAAATATTAATTGGGATTTGCAAAATAGCGACCGAGATTCTCATCATTCAGCATATTTGATGATTATTATTCCAATTGTACTATCTCTTTTCACTCATCTTTGGAATTTAGATGGATTTCCTGACATATACAGAGATGAAGATCACTATTTGCGAAAAACGATGCACGTTCTCAGGGGTCTGGGTCCCCAAGAGGGATCTACCGAATTGGTAAGCTATCCTCTACATCCGTTTACCCACCCATATTTTGGCCAGCTCTTTTTGGCTGCTGTCTTAGGCGCATTTGGTTATCCAGACTCATTAGTTCCATCTGCGGACGTATCCTCTATAAAAAACATATATCTAATCCCACGAATTATAATGGGACTTTTAGCGATTGTAGACACTTTTCTTTTATTTAAAGTAACGGAACGCAGGTATAACAGGACTGTGGCATTTGTAGCTTCCATACTTTTTGCCGTAATGCCAATTACCTGGATGCTTAGGAGAGTGTGGCTGGAACCTATACAACTGCCGTTTCTTCTTTCATCAATATTATTTGCCATGTATTCAAGCAGTAACGTACGAAAAAAACAGCTCACGAGTGTAATTCTTTCAGGCATGTTCCTAGGTTTGGCCATTTTTACGAAGGTTTCAACATTTACGATGATCCCATTGATTGGTTACTTGATATTCTCTTATGGCAAAAGAAACCCGAAACTTGTTTCCTTTTGGATTATTCCAGTCATACTGATACCTCTAGCTTGGCCAGGGTATGCTCTATGGTTAGGACAATTTAATGGTTGGGTGGATGGTGTACTTTGGCAGTCGGAAAGAGAAAATAATGGAATAATTGGTGCGATAACTAAATTATTTGCGATAGACCCCATTTTTATAATTCTCGCCTTCTCCGGGTCCATTCTGTCATTCCTAAAGAAAGATATATTTATGATATTATGGTTAATACCGTTCCTAGTTTTTAGTTTCCTTTTGGGTTATGTATCCTATTGGCATCTAATTCCTTTGCTGCCAGGGTTTTGCATAGCAGCAGGTCAATTGATAACCTTCATGCCAAAGAAATTCAAAAGCCGGAAAATAAATAAAATATTCCCTTATTTACTAGTTTCAGCCATTGGGTTATTTGGGATTGTTAGCACAATTCTATTGATAAGCTTAAATTTGACATCATTTCATTACCAAGTTATCTCATTTATTAGTAAAGAGATCCAAAAAACTACTGCGTCGGTTAATGACAAAAATTCTACAGGAAATGAGGACAAAAGCCCTGAACCAAAAATTTTGACCGTGTTTGGCAGAAATTACTGGCTTTGGATTCCTAAATACATACTTGACAAAAGCCAGGCAACCGATTATAGAAACTACTATGAACAGGGGGGCATGCAGACAAATAAGGCGCTCCTAGTCGCAGGAGAAGGATTTGTTGCTGATATGGTAAGGGACAATAAAACTGCTTACAATACGGCGGGATTAAGTAGTTTATATGTTAATTCAACCAGTATTGGCACTATGGGAGACAATAAAACTGAATTTTTAAACTTTAGTAGATACCCTTACAGCGGGTTACTTGATCTTGATCCAAAATCTGCAACCTCGGTCAATATAGTTACAAACTATTGATGCAAATTTAAATTGGAAAAGCATTTACTATTTCCTCCCATATCAAATATTCGGCGTAAGTTGACATATATTGAAATAATCGTAGCATTAATCACTACACTAAAAATTGCTCAAGACCCTAAGTATCACAAAGTCTTCGGTTATCTACGTGCTATTGATCTTTGCGCCCATAGCCGTTGGCCTTGAGTATCTTCACGTCGACCATTTGATTTTATTTGCGATAGCCATAATTGCCTTAATTCCTTTGGCTAAACTAATTGGTGATTCTACGGAACATCTTGCTACCCACTATGGTGCAACACTTGGCTCTCTCCTTAACGTAACATTTGGAAATGCTGCAGAAATAATAATTTCGGTTATTGCCCTGAATGCAGGTCTATTAGAACTCGTAAAGGCTTCTATTACTGGTTCTATTCTGGGTAACATAATGCTCATTTTTGGTTTAAGTCTGATTGCTGGTGGATTTCGCCACAAAGAACAAGTTTTTAATAGGGAAAATGCAGGATTGCAATCTTCACTAATCTTTCTGGCAATAATAGGTTTAGCTATCCCCACTATACTGGCATCTACCGTTTTGAACTCTACGAGTATTGAAAACCAAATAAAGCTACAAACTTTGAGCGATATTCTTGCAATTGTGTTAATTGGTGTTTATATTGCTGGAATTATCTTTACCTTTTTTACACACAAACATTTGTTTGTTCTTCCCGGTCATGCGGATGAAGTTCTAGAAAGAGAGTATTTTAATTGGAGCAAAAAAAAGTCCTTCATTTTGTTAGGAGCAAGCATGCTGGGGGTTGTAGTAGTGAGTGAAATATTGGTTGGATCTGTTGAAGAGACAAGTAAGCAGTTTGGTTTTGGTGAAATGTTTGTTGGCGCAATAATAGTGGGAATTGTGGGCAATGCAGCGGAGCATAGTAGTGCAATTATTCTTGCCAAAAAGGGCAAAATCGACTTATCGATAGGAATAGCAGCGGGGTCGGGGACTCAAATAGCTCTTTTTGTTGTGCCAATTCTGGTGATGGTCGGAGTCATTTTGGGCCAGCCATTCACTCTCAAATTTACTTTGTACGAGTTGGCAACGCTATTTCTTGCCGCAATAATTTTGAACCTGATTGCGCATGATGGAAAAAGTAATTGGTTTGAGGGCATAATGTTGATAGCGGTGTACTTGATAATTGCAATTGGATTCTATTTTATTGGCTAAATCATGAGTTGCGAATGCTATCAAGGTGTATGATTCATAGTCTAACAGAATTCATAAGTGTTACAATATTAAAAAATGAAGATGATAAAGTTATACGCAATGTCCATAATTAGTTCATCTTCTAAGGCTTGGTCTATTTCTTACTTGTTTTCTAGGTTTCATTTTCTTTCTTATGGTAGAAATATCCTGAAGTCTCCTTGACTGTTCAATTCCCATGATAGGTAAACGTGACGTATCCAGCTTTCCTATTTGTGCAAGAAGCGATGCCTGATCCCAGTAAATATGCTCGTGAACAATCTTGTTTCCTCTAAATTTCATTACCACAACATGAGGAAGCTCAACATATTTTCCAGTCGGAGGAATATCGGGTAACATGGATCTAATTTCCCTATCATGAGTAAAGGTCAGAATAAGCTCATCCACAACCTGATTCTTGCCAACGGTTCGAGAAATTCGGATAATTTTAGTATCAGGCGGCATATGGCCTATGAAGTCCGACTCATAAAAATTGTAAACATTTTGATAGCCCACACCCCCAGTTAGTACCGGCACATGATGAACCGTGGGTTCTTTGACCATTGTTTTCATTGTAGCCGATATGTCCTTATAGACAAATTCGCTTTCCACGTGTTTATCAAAAATCGAACCTAGGTTGGGACGTTTCGGTTGTCTCCGTATTTTCATATGCTGCTTCTCAATTTAGAACCACTCCAATATTTTGCTTTTGTGGTCATCATAAGAAATGTCCTGAACATAATTAGTGAGCTATTGCAAATAAGTGAGTAATAGAGCCATAATAGCCCATATCCAAAAAGATAAAGCAAGACACGTAGATTTATTACCTAACTTAGAAGGTCAGAAGCTATAGCAGAAACGTCTGATTTTGAAATTTTACTTGTATCAACAGTTAGGTGTTTCCCCTTTACTGGTTCATAAATTTTTTTCATTCTTTGGTAAATTGAAAAGTCCGCATCGGAATAATCATGTTTTCTGATCTTTAATCTTGACATAACGATGTCTTCTGGGCAGAAACATTCTATAATAAAAAAATCTTTGGGAGGAATATTCAGCTTCCTCATTACCTCTAGCCTTGACTTTTCTTGTGAGAAAGTTCCATCAAGAATGCAATTTACATTTGCGCCATGGAGATATTTTGCTAATATTAACAATACGTCATAAACCAACCTTCTTTCCCTCCTGCTATACACGGGATTGGGAAATAGTTCTTTTCTTATCTTATCTGTCGATAAGATAACAGCTTTGACAAACGGAGCAAGTTGTCTTGCCAGGGTTGTTTTACCCACACCTGGCAGGCCGCACACAATAATCATCATTATTAGCACCTTCGTTTTCAAATGCAAACCATATTTATATCACTTTAAGTGGAATGAAAATTTCTTTTGAGGAGGATCGCACAATTTGCATTTAGATTTGGTTTATCTTATTTTCACCTAATCGCACCCTGTTGACTCCTTCCAGTTTTGCAACAAATTTACTTCTTGCGCACGTTTATTGTCACTTTTCCAATATTACTATCTCCTTTTCCATCATTTGCCTTGTGAGTAAAGCTGTCTAAACCCGTAAAATTTGGGCTTGGGGTATAAGTCAGAGTATGTGTTGTTTGATTTATCTCACCGAGAGTCCCATTTGAAGGATGAGAGTTTATAAACGAGCGAAGAGTATCCCCATTAGCATCTGTTCCTCTTAAGGTGATGTTAACGGGAGTGTTGATTGGAGTCGTAACGTTTTGATCTTTGACCAACGGCGGTGTATTAATGGGCGTCACAGAATTGACAGTTATCGAGACCTTGGCAGTATTACTTGTTGAAGTTCCGTCACTCGCAGTAAATGTGAAGCTATCTGATCCAGTATATCCAC
>Ga0075425_100002649_pt1 | contig 17949 bp, 39 predicted proteins | sample SoiMethybrSBSTD4_FD_75300 | JGI IMG/M metagenome (GOLD analysis project Ga0075425, IMG submission 75300) | Bulk soil microbial communities from a Populus tree surrounding site in Tennessee, USA - Soil MetaG P. TD hybrid SBSTD4 | ecosystem: Environmental > Terrestrial > Soil > Tree plantation... | reverse complement strand
TTGTTCATCTCAGCACTCGAACGGAATGGGTGATTATGAGCAAGCAACTCATCGCCATGATCAAACGCAACCCAGCAAGGTTCCGGGACGACTGGTACCGCGACAGCGACGGCTATTGGGTGCATCTGCAAAAGGGCTGGCAGATTGCGCCGCATACCGCCTGCCACACTCTACACGAGATCAACGTGCAGGACATCCTGCTGGCTGCCCGCCATGTCTGCAAGTGCGATTGTGAGGATTGTCGAAAATGAAGATCATGAACACTTATCATATCTATTCCGATCTCGACGATATTGGCGTCGGCTTTTTGACTGTGCTCACGCAGGATGATATCGGGCAATATACCGTGTACTCTGGCATCGTGAAACTACCCAGCGTGTATGAGAATGACGCATATGCGGCAGCGCGGCAGCGCGGTGCTGAAAAGGTGGTGCGGCACGGCACTAAGGAAGGCTTTAAGCGTGCCAAGACATTTTATCCATTCTTAGAGAAAGAGTTATATCGTGGTTAGTTAGCTTTCCGATACTGCCCTTGACCGTCAAGGGCAGCACGGAGCGCTTCACTTGGGTAGGCACTCCATCACACACACAAGAAGGAGTCATCAAAATGGCTAAGTCAGCTAAGAAGACGTCCGCACGCCGCTCAATGAAGACTGCTAAGCAGAGCCCTGCTAAGCGATCTTCAACCCGCAACCGTTGGGCGGACGAAACCAAACTCAGTATCGTCGCCAAGGAGAACCCCGGCCGAGAGGGTTCTGCGGCTTACAAGATCTTCGACGCCTTGAAGAGCTGCAAGACCATCGGCGCGGCACGCGCCAAGACCAAGCGGCTGGAAAGCCGAGAAGGGCACTTGACGACCCTGCTGGCGTATTGGAAGAAGCGTGGCGAAGTCCGCACCGCCTAAAAACAAAAGCAAAAGCACACACACAGGAGTTAGACGGCAATGACCGAATACGAAATCGAACTCACCGCTGAGCAGCGGATGGACCGCTTAGACAAGAACTTCCTCCGGGGCGACATCACCGCCCCGGAGTACAATGAGGCCGTTATCCGGCTGCATGAATGGGCGGAGGCCTGCTACCAGAAGATTAAAAAGGAGCTCAAACGATGACAATGCAGCCGCCAAAGAATGGCTACAAACCGGGCAGCGGGGTAGCCGCTGTCCACGAACAATACAAGGCGGCAGGTAGCCAGGCTGCCTTTGACCATGGTATATCCCTCGGCTTGGCGGCCAGCACGTTGAAGAGTTGGTGTCGGGGTTGGGATAAATTTTATGGGGTTGATAACTCAGTGACAGCAGCCGGAACCCCGGCTGCTGTCACTGAAAAGCCAATCAAAATGCACACTAAACCGCTCGTCACGGTGAGCTACTGCCGGCCCGGACGCAACCGGGCTTATCTGATACAGCAGGGTCCACAGGCCTCGGTGATCCGCTTTGAGCACAACGGTAGCGAGGAATGCCTAGGCAACGAATGGCTGGGGTTGCCGGTGGAGAGGAACGACACACAGCCGGTTCAACGGCGGCTGGTGGAGGAATAATGAACTACGTTATCGAGGCAATTGTATTGATGCAAGTCGTCATGTGCACGGCGTTCATTTGTGCAGTAGCCCACACATACATCAAACAAGGATTACGAAAATGACAGAGCAGGAAATCAAAGAGACTGGCCGTTGTTCCATCTGCTGGGGACAATATGTGCGATGGGGCAATAACCCAGAACCGGTGATGGACTATCCGGCGCGGTGTTGTGACAGTTGCAACCGGCAAGTGGTCATCCCCACGCGGCTGAAGTTGTTAGCGCAAGAGATCAGTAGGAAAGGAGGCCAGCGATGAGTTGGCGTTTGATCTGCAACTGGTCCGGCCCGGCGATCACCGCGAAACGGAGGGAAGTAGATGATTACTTTTTGTGCTGCCATCATTTGTCTACTAGCTGCTGTCGTGCTCTGGCAGTCAGCACCTAAATTCACCATCGATGCTTCTCCAGTTGGAGACGCGATGCTGGTGGCCGGCATAGGTTTGGGTATTACATGCATCTTTTTGCTTGGCTTCGCTACCGCACAAGCCTTTTTCTTCGGGGCATCATTTTGAATAAAAGCCCATACACACACAGGAGTAAGAGAAAATGCAAACGCAAATTGACGCAAAGATTGTGGATAGAATACGCAAGCTACTGGCTTTAGCGGCTGACGGCGGAGCTACCGAGGCCGAAGCCGAATCAGCTACAGCCCGTGCGCAGGAGATGATGGTGAAATACAACCTCTCCATCGTTCATGTGGAAGCTTCGGGCGGTTCAGCCGAAGGCGGACAGCGCACTAAAGACGGTATGAGCAAAAATGTGCTGTTTGAATATCAACGGCACTTGATGAGCATTGTGGCTCAGGTCAACTTCACCTATTGTGCGGTGGACAGTCGATGGGTATACGACAAAGCGGGCCGAGGCAAATATCGCCCCATGGGGTACGAGCTCATCGGGCGGCAGGCCAATGTGGTAGCCGTCAAGACGACGTTTGAATATCTCAACCAGACCATTAACCGAGTAGTGCGGGCCTGGGTGAATGGTGATCACACCCGGCTCATGTCCAATGAGGCGCTCAGCTTTAAAAAAGGTATGTCCGACCGACTGCAAAGCCGGTTGTGGCATCGCTACTGGGACCTCAAGGCGAAGCAAAGTCAGGAGGCTACTAACGCTCAAAAAGGGTCCACAGCCAACGCCCTGGTGATACGGCTAGAGGACATAGAGCAAAACGAGCGTGACCTCAATTGGGACATGGCGTTGGGCCGTGAACCGGGCACCACAGCGCGACAACGCGCCGAAGCCGAATTGCGTCGTGCCGCCGAAAGAGAAGTAGAAAAGGAGCGTGAGCCAGAAGTTGAGACGGAGAAACAAAAGGCTCAGCGGGAACGTCGCGAGAAACGTTACCGGCAGCGACAGGAGCGCGAAGCCAACAAGGTCAATTGGGTAGCTTACGATCAAGGTTCAAGAGCTGCAGACACCGTGAGCCTGGAACAGCAATTAGATACAGATAACGACAAGAGGAGGATCAATTGACCATGCCACGCAATATCTTTGACGTTAAGGTCACTCAAGACGGCTATGTGAAGATGCGCCCCACAGGGTTAATGACTCTCAAAGACGCACTCAACTTGGCAGCCTGGATCGTCGCGTTGCTCGACCCCGAGGCCGAGGAATTCAACACCGTGCTGGACGAGATATTGGAGACTGAAGAATGACTGAAGAATCACCCACAATTCTGAGACTGAGGCAATTGCCTCAGTTTCAGGAGCTCGTTAAAGATACCCTCCGCATTCAACAAGAGGCCATGGCGGCGGTGAGACACCCGCCGGAGAAGAAACCCAAGCCCAAACCCAAGCGGCCCAAAGCGAGAAGGATGCCGCGCATGCCGGATGACGAAGCTATTAAATGGACTTCGGATAACATCAATGTCACACACGGTGTCGTTAACGGTGCGCTCATTCACAAGGTTGGAGACCATTGGGTAGACGAACAAGGCAACATAGTAGAGCTTATTTATCATGGAGAAAGGTGAGAGCACCGCTTACTACCATAAAAGCAACCACACACAGGAGTGAAGAAAAAGATGACCGTAGATCATGATCAACAGGACGTGGAAGATCTTTCTCGGGAATTCGCCAGGATGATAGACCGCTATTTGAAAGGTGCTATTGAACGGCACGGACCGAGTTCCCAACTCAACTTTAATGTGCTCTCCGCGCTCATCATCACCACTGCCACAGTAATGGAAGGAGGCCCCGACGACATACTTGATCAATTTGTTGACAAGCTATTGCTGATGATGTCCACTGAAATTTCACACACAAGGAGTCATTGAACCATGTTAGAGAAAACGACAATGCTGCTCAGTAGAAAGATCAGAGAGACAATAGAGGCTGGTTTCACTTCAGAGGAAGGTGCCAAATTAGTCGATATCTATGATAATGGATACAAGGTTATCGCTAAGTTGATCGCAATCCAGGATCGCCACAGAGATCCATCCATCAGGGTCAGGGCCAAAGAAATTTTAGACGAGATCGATCGGAATAATCAGATCGGAGACAATTTCAAAGAGGCCAAAGAGTTCACGGAACTCCATCCCACAGCAGGATGGAGAAACAAAAAGCCGTCCACCAATATCGGCACCCGAGCAATCAAGCCCAAATTGATTGAAAGGTTGCGGGCTTTGGTAGAACAAAAAAAGTTATCTGAAGCTGAAACCATAATTGCTCATGGCATATTGTCGACAGCTGCTGGACAACAGAGAATGCCTACGCAAGATTGTATGGAGATGGAGAACCTACTCCGTATTCATGATAATAGAGGCTATAGCCATAACCGCAAACTGGGCTGGATAAAACTTGATTCAATGCCTATTCAACGTTTGAAGGACATGACGACCAGGGATGATTTACCTGATACTGTCAAAAGTCAAGCTTCAACTCTTCTCGAGAAGATTGAGGACAACCGTATAGAAAAAACATTCCACAAGGTCATGATCAGTTTCTTGAAGAAACATTGGTTCAACAAACATCAACAGCGACACCGTATCTATGTGGCTGCCAATTTTAGCCATGCAGTGCTGCTAGCCTGTACAGCATGTGACAATTTGTCTGAAGTGCAAATAGCCCCCATATCGGATCAGGAAAAATCAAACCTGATTGTCAGCTTGGGTCATGCCGCACAGACCCTGTTAAGATTGCAGGGCAAACTTTTAGGAGAGGAAAATGACTAAGACAACTTCAAAAAAGGTTGAAACTGAATTTCAATATGTTGCCATCAAGAACCTGTCGGTGATTTGGGTACAGGCTCAACGTCCTTTTAATGAGAAATGGGCCAAGCAGATTGCGGAAGAATTTGACCCAGACAAATTTGACCCCCCTGTTATTACCAAGCCCAACGGTGTGGGCCATTACCATGTGGTGGAAGGTCAGCACCGGGTGCAAGGGGCCAAGATAGCCTTTGGGGAAAACGAACAACTGCATTGTCGTATAGTTGACGCGGATGATCCTGCACGCGCTGCCGAGATTTGGTTAGGTATCAATAGTGGGCGCAAGGCCATTAAGCCGATACAAAAGTTTCTAGTGGCTGTTACGGCAGGACGTCAACCGGAAGTTGAGATCAATAACACCGTCAACAAGATGGGTTATAAGATCTCTCAGTATAAGTCAGAAGGCTCTATCAGTGCCGTGCGCGCCCTAACAGAAGTGCACAATAAGTTCGGCCATACCTTACTACAAGGCACCTTGTTAATGCTGCATCATACTTGGCCACATGATGCCAATGCTTTTTCCGGCGACGTAATCCGGGGTTACGCATTGTTCATTAACGAATTCCGCCACTATTTGGATAGCAAGCGTTTGGCGGAAGTCATCTCCAAGACCTTTTCACCCAATCAGTTGTTGTCCTCTGCACGGCTATCCAGCGAGCAGCATCGCATCAGCCTAGCTGAGGCAATGTCAGACATTTTGCGGTTGAGATACAACCGTAATATGCGCGATGAAAAATCTAAACTGAAGCGGAAGTGAGCAAAACACATGGGAGGAATAATTGGGTATCAGTGCTATACTTGTGACATTGCTGCATCCAAAAATAACGCTAGAAGATCTCGGGTTAATCCCCGATTTCATCAACTCCGAAGACCCTACGCCCATTATTGACCAGCTGGACCGCAACTACGCCCACGGTGGCGGTTGGCACCCTATGGTCAACTTTAAATTGGGGCCTAACAATAGTCTACATTATCCGGGCGATCCAGTTTTGTACCCAATCGCAAAGCTGGAAGTCGCGGGTCATGAAGAGATAGTATATGTTTATGACCACGCCATTGTGGCTGTCGTTTGGCCGGATGGTGAGTTTGACGTTAGCAGAATGGACTGAAAATCTTTACACACACAGGAGATGAAAAATGTCTTTGTTGAATGAAATCATTGAGAGCCTGGCGCAAGCTGTCGCGCAGCAATTGGTCAAGGATCAAGCCTTGATAGACGCCATCGCCGAGAAGGTGGTGGAGCTCAAAGAAGATCAAATTGAGAACTATCTTGATGAACATCTGGGTGAGCGCATTGATGATGCGATCTCCGATCGGTCACTGAGCACGGAGGATGTTGACGGGCTGGATGATGCTATTGTCGAGGTGGTGAATGATGCCATCAACAATAAGACCCTTGAGCTCGAACTCCGAGCCGAGGACATCTTGGACCTCGACGAGCGGTTAGACAAATTCCGCTTGACCTTGATCGAACAGATCATCGGTATGCTGATGACCCTCACCCGCAAGCAACAAACCCCCACTTTGACGGTGGTGAATTCTCACACACAGGAGTAACCCACATGAAACGTCTACTTATGGCCGCTTGCGCGGCCATCCTTTTTTGCAGCACAGCAACAGCTGATGACGGCGAATTTGGCTTTTATCGCGGCAACACCTTGCAGAAAATGTGCAAGGGGGTCAAAGATGATTACAACATCAAAGCTGTCGGGCTCGATAGCTTGATCTGCATTGGCTATGCTTTAGGTGTGGCGGATACGGTAGTAGCGATCAGGACCGATAACAAGGCTCAGCTGGGCAATTTGATATTCGAAACCTGTATGCTTCACCCGGTCACAGTAGGTAGCCTAACGGAAGTGGTGGCCAAATATATCGGTCAGCATCCCGCTACCCGGCATTATCCGGGTGCCGCACTGGCCATCATGGCGATGAACGAGGCTTGGCCTTGTCCCAAACTCTCAGGACAAAGGATTGATTAGCCATGAGCTCTTTCATTATTGCTTTTTGGATCACTGCGGTATTCTTCTTGATCCGCAGCGCATTCGCTACTTTCCGCGAGGACATGCGCAACGACGACAATGTCTGGCTCATGGTGATATGCATCGGGATCGTCATCTTCCTTCTGGCGGTTGACCCTGATGTCATTATGAGGAGATAGCCCATGACCGAAGCACTCAACGTCTTCATCGCCAAGACCACCAAAGGCTTCATCGGATATGTGCGCGTTAAACAAGGCCGGGTATTACGGTTTACCCCGGCATTCCCCGAAGCCGAGATGGCGCGCAAGGAGGCCGAAAAACTCAAGGACATCCTCACGAAATATCCACAATGGTGGTACGAACATGACTAAGCAACAAGCCTTACAACTGATCGACCGTATGCCGGCAGGTGATGCCATCGATAGATTGCATCAAGTCTGGTTGCGGGCAATTATCCTATCAATCCCAGAAGGAGACTGGGAACGATATGTCAGAAGCGCGGCCAATATTATCGCTAAAGAACATTGATCCACAAACACACATACAGGAGTAAGACAAAATGCCTAAACCGATGACCATCACAGTGAAGGTTGAAGAGATAGCATTCGGTAAGATTTACCGCCTGCTAGATACTCAACCGGGTGTTATCGAGATATCCTACCATGCCGAAGGGCCAAGCAAACTTAAGCCTAATGGCCACGCATCAGGAACCAGAAAGTCTCGAGCAGATTTCAAAATTACCGGCAAGGATTTTCTGCTGCAATCTCTCTACAAGAACAGCCAACCGTTAAGCAATTCTGGCGTCAAGGCGCTGTTTATCGCGGATGGCCGTTCCGGATCATCCCCCAACTCAATATTAGATGAGTTGAAGAAAGAAGGCCTCTTATTGCGCAAGCCAGAGGGCTATGTGCTCTCCAAAAAGGCGCGTGACAGATTGCGCCATCATCAGGGAGCATGACAGATGGCCACACACAAAATGTTACGCACTTACCGTTTCATTGATAAAGATCCAGTGATCGATGAACTCCGGACAATTGTGCAAGATGAAGGCTTGTACAAACGGTTGCGGATTGTGGCGGAGTTGTCCAATCTGTCACCTTCCACGCTCAGCGCCTTGTTCCACGGCGCTACGCGCAAGCCACAAAACGCTACTGTGATGGCTATTGCCACATGTTTGGGGTACGAGCGCACATGGCGCAAGGCGCGTAAGCTTAACGCTGACGAGGAGCTCGTCCTCGCCAAGGCTTGGAATAAACGCGAAAAGGAAAGAAGGCTTAAACCGAAGAAAGCGAGAGCAGCATGAAATGGAAAAAGAAATGGAAGGCTTTCACAAAATTAAAATGGAAGGCTTTCGAAAGAATTTTGAATGGTGGCGATGATCATGCTTCTGTTTTGGCATGCGTTGATGGCATAGCAATCAGAATCATAGACAAAGGCGGAAATTGGAAAACTAGAACAGTTATCAAATGGGAAAATATCTGGCTTGATAACTATGTTGACACGCACATAGCCCGTAATACTGAGACGGTCATAAAGAATTGGCTTGATAATGAAATAGCAATGTTAGGCGATGAAGGTTATCCACCCCTCGATAAGGAGGAGGCTGCATGATGATAAAGCAGGGGGCAAGAGTCAAGACAAACGCTAAGTTTGCTGAGATGATCATGGACGAGGTCCACCTAGCCAAGACCCTGCCATGGTACGGAGAAGTGCTCAAACCCTTCAGCCGGATACCCGGCTGTTGGGGTGTTAAGTTCGACAAAATTAAGTACGTGCAATATATTCATGAGTTGTACCTTGATGTTCTCACACACAGGAGTTGAAGATGAAATTTGGACGCAGCCTTCAAGAACTCGCCAAGGAGATCATGCGGCAGAACAACGTCAAGCGTGATTTTGTGGCGGACACCCGCCACATTGAAATGACGGTGGCCAATAAGAAGCGCACCGTGGAACCCGCTCAAGGTGCGGTAGAACTCTCCATCGGTAAAAAGGTCTTGGTGGGGGTGAACGAGCTCACCCATGATCATATTGGCGGTCACCTCAAGATACCCGCTCAATATTATGACCGCATGCGGCGAGAGGCTCCGGAGTTACTCTGCAACAATGTGAATGAGTGGTTCCGCCGTTACCCGGAGCAACGCATGATCCGCACGCTGGACGGCCGAGCTCGCGCCTTTCTCTCTGATCGGTTCCGGGCTCTTGATAACTTTGATTTGTTTGAAGCTGCCTACCCGCGCCTGGAGAAGATGGGCGTAGAAGTGTTGTCCTGTGACGTGACTGAAACGCGGATGTACCTCAAGGTAGTAGACCAGCGCATCAAGGCGGACCTGCCTACGGGCTGGACACCCACTAACCGGGGACATCAACGCTTCGACACCGTGTCGCCGGCACTCGTGCTGAGCAATAGCGAAGTCGGCGCAGGAGCCTTGTCCTGCCAGACCAGCATCTTCTTCGGTGGTTGTACCAACCTGACAGCCATTAAAGAAGGCTCAGTGAAAAAATACCACATGGGTGCTCGGCACGAACTCGGTGACGATGTCTACCGTATGTTGTCCGACAAAACCAAACGCCTAACGGATGCCGCCTTGTGGGCCCAAATTGGCGATGTGGTAAAGGCGGCCTTTAGTCGTGCACAATTCGAAGCGAATTGCCTACGATTAAAGCAAGCCACAGAAGATAAGATCACGGGTGACCCCGCTAAGGTAGTTGAGCTCACCGCCAAAAAGTACGGCATGAACGACAATGAGCGGGGTTCCGTTTTACGCCATCTCATTGAGAATGGCGACCTCACTAAGTACGGGTTACATAACGCTATCACCCGTACTGCCGAGGATCTCGACAGCTATGACCGTGCCTCTCAGTTTGAACAACTAGGCGGCATTGTGGTTGAGTTGCCGAGGTCGGAGTGGCAGGCACTCTCAAAAGAGGCTGCCTGATTAGCTCCTGTGTGTAAACTTGGGGTGGCGCTCTTCCAACGGTGCCACCCTCTTTTCATCGCCAACTAAATCAACATCCAGTATAATTGGGGAAATGCACATGGCTTCTTTAAGTGAACTAATCGTAAAATACAATGAGGCGGCAATCGCGCAAAATCTTCCCACCCGTAAGAAGTTCCGGGATCACGCAGATGCTGCTCGTTCACTCGAGAAATTGGGTTTGTCTAGCGTAGAGAAACCGCAGCAGCTTAAGAAGCCCAAAAAGACGAACTCAAAGAGTGAGGACTATTCCGACGACAGGGCAGTAGTGGAGTTCCATGCCCGCCCTGGAACCAAGCAATACCTCGTGCTTCATCGGTTGCTGGAAGCCCAAGGACAACCAGTGCCGATCTCTGAATTAGCGCATATTGCACAAGTGTCTGTTGATTCAGCTGGGTCAATCGTTAATGGCATCATTAAGAAAACGAAAGGAGAGTTGTTAGGCAAAAGTAAAGACCGGCCAAAATACAGGGTAGAAAAGTCAAGGATAGAAAAGGAGTTGAATATTGCCCTACAAGCTGAGTGACTCCCCGCCAGTAGTCAATTACTCGCGGTCAGAGCGGCGGCTCTTCTCGTTGCTCGGAGTCAGACCCAAAACGACTGATCAATTGGTCGCCTCATTCTATCGGGGCATTGATAAGCCGTACGAAGCCAGAAAGACAATCATCTCGGTGATAGCTTCTTTGGCACGCAAGATGGCTGACAATGAGGAAAGGTTCCAATTGATGAAGTCACCTCGGCGCGGACCAATACAGATGTCGTTTCATCTGGCAACCAGACAGCATGAACGGTTAAAGGAAGAAGCATGATCGAATAAAAACCTGTCCCTGGGTGAACAACGCGGGAGCCAGGGACAGGTTGTTATCTTAAAAATGGAGGAAACGAATGGATAAAGAAACATATCTAGGCGACGGGCTTTATGCATCATTCGATGGGTGGCAATACCGCTTACGTGCACCACGCAGGGATGGAGATCATAAGGTCTACCTAGAGCCTGCTGTGTTAATTGCATTCGATAAATTTAGGCAAAGTGTCGAGAATTCTAAGGGGATGGAAAGGGATGTATGAACCTTTAAAACGACCATGGGCCCATCAACAAGATGCCCTGATTAAGTTAGAGGGGCGCAAGTGGTTCGCATTGCTTATGGCGATGCGCACCGGCAAAACCAAGGTCACGCTAGACGACTTCGGCCGCCTGGAAGCCGACGGCCTGGTAGATGACTTATTGGTGATCGCGCCAGCCGGAGTTTACCGCACATGGGAGAAAGCGGTCAAAGAGCATGTCGGCTTAGCGCTGCAAAAGCGGTTGTTGATTCATGTCTGGAACTCCGCTAAGAAAGGTCACCGTGAGCAACTGTATCTTAGCCAATTCATGAATAATGAATTGCGTCGCCCGAGATTGCTACTGATCAATATAGAAGCCATCTCTGCTGTGGAACAGGCTTTCCGCTTGGCCCACAGTTTTTTGAACCAGCGCCGCTGCTACATGGTGATTGATGAGAGCACCACCATTAAGAATGATAGTATCCGTACTCAACGTTGTCTGAAGCTGGCTCCGCTCGCGGTTTACCGCCGCATCCTCACGGGGCTCATCGCGCCACGTTCGCCACTAGATGTGTTCTATCAATTCGAATTCCTGGCGCCTCATGCCTTAGGATTCTCCACCTATGCGGCTTTCAAGGCGCGTTACGCCAATGAGGTCAAGGTTTGTGTTTGGCCTAAACAAATGCTAGAGCACCGGTTGCGGCGCGCTATACCCAAGGGGCGGGTGATGATAGACAATCAAGTCATGGCGTTGTCGGATCTAACCCGCGAAGAGATGATGTCCGAAATGGACCGGCGCGGCATTTGGTACGATCGCTTCAGCAAGATAACAGGCTATAAGAACGAGACAGAATTGCGTAACAAGGTTTCCGAGCACAGTTATCGCGCGCGGCTGAGTGACTGCTATGACCTGCCGCCGAAGATCTATAGCATGCGCACGCTCGAGATGACGTTAGAGCAAAAGCGGATCTACAAAAGCTTGAAGGAGACAGCTATTGCCGAACTCGCCAGCATGACATCTGTGACGGCCCTATCAGTGGTCAGCCGGATGATCAGACTGCATCAAGTTTTATGCGGCCATGTCCGCGATGAGCTCAACGCGCTGCAGGAGATACCGGAACGCCGCACGGCAGCGTTGCTGGAATTGCTGCAAGAACATGAGGGCAAGGCGATTATCTGGTGCAGTTACGATTATAACGTGCGTAACGTCTCAGCAGCGTTAGCGGCGGAATTTGGCCCGGAGTCAGTGAGCCGGTTTTGGGGCGGCAATGTGGGCACGCGCGAGGCCGAAGAAGAACGGTTTCAAACTGACCCAGAATGCCGCTTCATGGTGGGCACGCCGAGTGCTGGAGGCCGTGGACGGCTGTGGGTGGTGGCTGATCTCGTCATCTATTACAGCAACACCCACAACCTTGAGCACCGCTCGCAAAGCGAGGAACGTGCCCAGGGTATCGATAAAGTCAACTCGGTAGCCTATGTGGATCTGCTAGTGCCCGGCACAGTGGACGAGAAGATCATCAACGGGTTACGGGAGAAGATCGATATGGCCGACGTCATCAACGGCGATAACTGGCGAGAATGGTTAGTTTAAGAGAGAAGGAGGTAAATTTGTTCATCCATTGTAGAACGTGCGTAGCCTGTAAGCCGCAGACCATGCCGATGCGGGAATATGGGCGTTATGAAATCAGCGTGACCACTGAAGGCTTATTGGTGAGTTGCGTGAGGCATAACCGGCCTGTGGTGCGTCTCACGCCGGAAATACTTAAACAAATGATCAATCAAAGATCTAGCTGTGAGTTGTGCATTACCGGCACACCACATACACATGGAGGTTGAAAAATAAGATGACTGAATTCTTGAAATTCCGCCATAAGCAACTTTTGTCGCCGCCGCCGTTCGACGTCAGTTCCATTGCATCAATGGATGATCTCGAAGCAGAGATGAAGGATCTCATTGATGCCACCCCGGTGCGCCATGAACTCCCAATGCCAAATTACGTCAAGCACAACCCCCAGGCCAGCGAGGTAGGCAAGCTTTCAGCCGCCGGGTTGGCCATTGAGTATGAGAACACGGCCAAGGAGATCGAGGCCATGATCTCCAGCATGACCAAAATGGAGCAAGACCGCGCGGCGGACACGCTGAGGGTTGTGCAGGAACATGAAGCCTTGGTGGAGCAGATCAAAACAGCAATGGCAGCCTGCTCGAAGACTGCCCAAGCCTACCGGGATCGCGCGGCGGCGATCTTTGATCACATCCAGCAGGCGCAGATCGTGGCCCAGGATGTCAGAAAAGCCTGTCAAGAGCTCCAGGCCCGTATAGCTCAGCCCGAGGGTGCGCCTGAACCGGCGCGCTAACCCCAAAAAATGGCCCACCGGGCAGGGTTACGCCGGTGGGCCAGAGGGTTTTACTGCCCCTGACTTAAAACGCGCCCCGGACCACGGCAGCCGCCTTAGCGCAAGGCGGTGCTAACGCACCGTTGTAGGAGAAATGAATGATGACAATCATCAAGAAATGGAGCATGAAATTATATGGAAGATTCTTTGAGCCAAATAATTTTGATCATCATGGCTGGCGCAGTCATTATCGCGCTTTTTCTGGGCGAGCAAGATCGCAACCGGAGGAGGAAATGAGCATCTGGAGAAGATGTTATCCATTAATCCCGCACCGCACGGTTACCGGCACATGGACAAATCCTTATGGCAGGATCTGGCGGCGCAAACGTAACGAAAGATGGGAATATCGCGAGGATGAAGAGACCGAGCAAGAATGGCTCGATCGACAATGGTAAGATGGAGATTATTAAAATGCCCACAATTGCGCAATGGAGGAACGCGAGACTATCATCAATCTACTGAAGCAAATTGTTGCATTGCTGGAAACCCAGCAAAAGACCATGAATGTATTAATCAGTCTGATAGATAAGGAACCAGACAAATGACAGCTTTACTTTATTCATCCGTGAACTTTGATCAGGCCTCCGGCCTATACAACTATAACTACGCGGTGCAGAATGATCTTAACTCCGGATTGATCCAAGGCGTGGACATCTTTGTCGGAGGTTTTCCTGTCGCCCCTGCCGGCATGTTCGTCGCCGGGCCGGTGTTGCCCACCACTGTCTCATCGCCGACAGGGTGGACCGTGTTTGGGGCAGTGTCGGGTGGGATCGCCGCATCGCCCTACAACATGAACGGGGGGTTTTACGAATGGTATGGCGGCTCCAACACCCCGGCGGACGTGCAGCCCGGCCAGACGCTGACAGGCTTCTCGTTCTCTAGCGCCTTTGCCCCCACATTGAATAACGGGCTGAACGACTTCTTTTTGTTCAGCAGCACCAATGGCATTGTCGCGTTCGGCAATGTTGAAGTGCCCAGCGGGGCCGACTGGGCCTTTGCTGTCATACCGCCGCCCAACCCAATGCCGCAATTCACCCCACTGCCAGGCTCTGCGTGGTTGATGGGCACCGTGCTCTTGGTGGGAATACTGGCTCACGCCTTGATGAGAACCAGCAAGATGACAGAAGAGCAACTCATGAAAGTCACAACATGAAAGCATCTAACGAGTGGCCTCCGCTGCCGCCTGATTCGCGCATCCTGTACGAGCACGACGACCCAGCTTGTCCTCAAAGGATCGTGATCGCGCGTCACAGAGACAAGGGCTACGAGATTTTCATCATCAACAAGTGGCCGTCTTCGCGTACCGCGCCGTATTTGAGTCGCCAGCGGGTCTTGGAAATTGCGAACGACATGATCGAGTTCGTTGGGAGGAGTTGACAAGATGAAGATCGTTCGTGCTTATGTTGTCGAACAGACACCTCATCCAATGGCTGGCCATGCTAATTTTGCTGTAGTCGTATTTGAGAGTGATGATTGGGTAAAGATGAATAGACGGAGGATCAAACGTGAACGCAATAAAGCGATCCAAGCATGGAAGCGAACTGCTCCGCAAACACGGGTGAAAACATGACAAAAAAAATAGCGCCAAACCGAAAGGCCTGGCGCTAAGTCTAGGGAGGTTCGATGAAAAGGAACTAAATCTTCATGAACGTGTCGCAGGCGTTGGCCGCGAACTCGTCGGCATTCATCTGCAACTCGTGAGCCGCCATCCTTGCTGCCGCCGCCATGAAGACCTCGACGTAAATCTGCGCGCGCTTATCGGGCGGTAACTGAGGGGGACTCAGCTTGACCAATGCGTCGAGGATCGTCTGGCTGACGAGCGTGCGGTAGGCCTCGCCCTCGATCTTCTCCGCGTCGGACCACTGATCATTGACCGCTATCATCATTTTCTTTTCACCGGATAAATGACTTCGACTTCGTCGTCGGTGTCGATCCCCAGCCGGTGCATCAAGCCCTGCGAAAGATCCGCCACTCGCCCGGTGTCCTCGTGCGGTCCCCAGTCGGCCGGCCACGCTAAGGCCTGCCTGCCTGTCTTCTTGGCGAACACCTGCGCGTAGTTGTGCGGGTCTGCCAGCATTTCCTTGTCGGTCATGTCGTAGTTCCACCGGCAAGCGATGTAGGGCCGCGATGGGTCCAGCCTGCGCGCCAGGCCCGTGGTGTTGGGTGGCTGCTCGTCCAGGAACAAGTGCGGCGCATCCTCGTACTCGTAGAGGAATGCCAGCCCTTCGTCCGGGGACACGCCGCCGTCCTGCGGGCCACCGAACCACGAGCACTTGCCCACGGCGTAGAAGTCGCCCTCGTCTTCTTCTTCTGCATCCTCATCATATCCGATCACGTCGGCTATCGCCGTGCAGATGTCGTCGAAGTTCTCCTTGTACAATTCGGCGTCTACGCTTGAGTCGACGAAGCAGGTCTCGATCAGCACTGCTGGCCTGTTGGTGTTGTTGAGGAAGTAGAGGTCTGTGCGTTCTTTTGGCCCGCGATCCAGGAACCCACCGGCTTCCGAGATCACAGCCGACAAATCCTCCGCCAACTCCGGCTGACTGACATAGAGCACCTCGGTCCCCATTGGCTTGTCGCAGGTCTCGTAGGCGTTGAAGTGCACCGAGATGTCGAGGTCGCGCTGCTGCGCGTTGTGCCAGTTGACGATGCGTTCGAGGTTCTCGTTTTGGGTCGTACTGATGTCGTCGTGAAAGGTGTTGATCATCACGCCACGCGAGATCAACTCGGCCGCCACGGCCTCCACCATCCGCCGTGCCTCGTCGACTTCATCCAGGTAACCCGAGGCCCCGCGCACCAGCTTGCCGTGACCCGAACTCATGGCGATTGCTGTCATTGATTCTTCCCCGCCGCGTTGATCATGTCGACCACCTTCTCGCAATGCTCCACCGTTGAGATGAACTGCCCGCTGTTCATGTAGATCAGGCAGTGTGTGCCTTGAGCAAAGTGTCCCTCGGAGTCCGGGCGCGGGGTGCGAATGCTGGAGATTTCCGGCACATGGATGTTGATCACTTGCCCGTCCGGCCCGTGCACCAAGATCAATCTAGTGGCGACTAAGAACCATTCCATTTTTCAGCATCCCTTGCAGATACTGGGTGGCGCAGGCGGCATGTCCGGCATCGGGTCAATCCGGCTGGGATGTTCGGGCGTAGCCGGGTGCGGCGCGGCCCCTTCACCTGATGGCGTGAAAGGGTGGGCCGGCCCCAACCAGGCAGGCCAACAGACCAAAGATCAAGTAGACCACCATGATCGCCACGATCGCCCACAAGATGATCATGATGATCTGGCCGATGATCGGGGTAACCAACCCCTCGATCCAGGGCACCAGCAACCGGATGCAGGCCACGATCGCCCCGACGATGATCAACCAGACGATCAACTGCTCAAGAAATCCGAGTGTGAAGCAGGCCATGTTTGCCTCCTTTAATTGAGTTCGAACACTCCCCCAACGTTCGTGGAAACCGCGAGTATGTTGCCGTTGGGCACCGTGAACGGCGCGGTATCCAACTCGGCCACGCAGAGCAATTCCCCATTGGCCGCGTTGTGGATCACCGCCCAGCGTATGCCGACGAGGTTGCCTCCGGTCGCTGTCCAGACGATCTCATCGCAGTCGAAACGAAACTCGTCGGGCCGGTCAGATACCGCCCACGTCACCCCGGTAAGAGGCTTGCCGCCCAAGGTGTAGCCGTTGCCTGCCGCCAACTCCCCGAACAGCTCCGACGCGTTGATGACGTTCAGGCCCCCGCAATTAGAGCTGTTGGTGTACAGCCGCATGACGAATTGCCCTGCAGCGAAGTTGAATCGTGCCCGACCAATTGCATCGCGCGCGTTGTAGTAAAACTGCCAAACTCCCGCGCCCATCTTTACCCCACCGTCACCAGGTCTGCGATCTTGGTCTTGAGCTTGACCGCATCCGCACCCATCGCCAAATGACTGCTACTACTGGTCACTCTCACAGACATCGCACCACACTCTGCCACAAAGTCAATGTGGCTGCTGCCGGGTGACACTCTCGAGAGATACTGCCCGGTCAAGGGCCGCAGCAGATAGCCAGAACCAGGCGGCTTGTCGATCGTGACGATGTCGGCGATTTTCAGTTTCAAAGCGCCAGCAAAAGCAAACATCGTATATTGATAGACCGTGATCGAACCAGCTTCGCCATAAAAAGCAGCTTCTGAGGCATGTAGACCGCAGAGACCTCCGGCCGCAGTCATTATATAATGTTTCGGTCGCGGCGGTCGTGGAGGTCGCGGCTTTTTCCCAAACAACTTCGTTTACTCCGAATTTCAACCCCGACGGCAGGGCAGCTGGGGGCTGGGGGTTTAACCTGCCGTCAGGGTCTTCACTCAGGGTCGCGGCCCCCCGAGTTCTTATTTGCTTTTTGGTCCTGCACCGCCCTGACCAGGGGTAAAGAACCACTGCATCTGGTCATTCTGCATTGCAAGACCCCAGCCGCCCGTCACTGGAGCTGGCTTAATGACCACGGCGATGCCCGGTTGAGGCTGATCGGGCGGGACATCGATCGGCGGATCGGGCGGCACCGGAGCTTCCGGCGGGATGATCGGACCCCCGCCAACACTGAGCCCTTCGAGGGAAAGATAACCGCAGAAGACTGCGGGTATTGGCTCGTCATCTGCGGACTTGCCCTTTGGATACATGACACCATTGATGATAACAGGTACTGCTGCCATATTACGCACTCCTTCTAGCTTTAATATGCCCCCATGAACAATTTTTACTTGCTTGGGGTAGAAATGTTCTGATCACCAGTC
>Ga0075425_100002648_pt1 | contig 17949 bp, 8 predicted proteins | sample SoiMethybrSBSTD4_FD_75300 | JGI IMG/M metagenome (GOLD analysis project Ga0075425, IMG submission 75300) | Bulk soil microbial communities from a Populus tree surrounding site in Tennessee, USA - Soil MetaG P. TD hybrid SBSTD4 | ecosystem: Environmental > Terrestrial > Soil > Tree plantation... | reverse complement strand
CGGTGGCCGAGCGGCCCTCCAAGGCTTACAACCCGCTCTTCATCTACGGCGGAGTGGGCATGGGCAAGACCCACCTGATGCAGGCCATCGGGCATGAGATTAAGCGGCGCCAGCCGCAAATGGCCATCTGCTACCTGTCGAGCGAGAAGTTCACCAACGAGATGATCAACTCGTTGCGCTATGACAAGATGACCAGCTTCCGCGACAAGTTCCGCAACGTAGATGTGCTGCTGATTGACGACATTCAGTTTCTGGCGCAGAAGGAACGGACCCAGGAGGAGTTTTTCCATACCTTCAATGCGCTGCACGAGTCCATGAAGCAGATTGTGATCGCCAGCGACCGTCCGCCCAAGGAGCTGGCCGAGATTGAGGACCGGCTGCGCAGCCGTTTTGAGTGGGGGCTGATTGCCGACATCCAGCCGCCGGACCTGGAGACCAAGGTGGCCATCCTGCAGAAGAAGGCGGAGCAGGAGCGGGTGACGCTGCCCACCGATGTGGCGCTCTACGTTGCTTCCAACATCCGCTCCAATGTGCGGGAGCTGGAGGGCGCGCTCATCCGGCTGATCGCCCATTCTTCACTGATCGGGGCCGAGATTACCCTGCCCTACACCCAGCAGGTGCTGAAGAACTTCATTGACTCGCAGGCACGCAAGGTGACCATTGAGGCCATTCAGAAGTCAGTGGCAGAACAGTTTGGCCTCAAGCTGGTGGAGATCAAGGCCAAGAACAATTCCCGGGCGATTGTTTATCCGCGGCAGATCGCGATGTACCTGGCAAAGCAGCTGACTGAGGCTTCACTACCCGAGATTGGGCGGCAATTCGGAGGCAAGCACCACACCACGGTGCTGCACTCAGTCGAGAAGATTGATGAGAGCCGCAAGAGCGACAAGGATTTGAACAGGCTGCTCAATAAGCTGACGGAGACTTTGGGCGGATGAATCGCGGCTCTGCCCTCCTTTTCCACCTCGCGGCCCAGTCTTCCTCCAGCCCCGCTGTGCGCCGCCTGTGGAATGTGTGTAACCCACGGCCGGATCTACCGCCGACCACCCCGCTTTCCCTGTCCAGCCACAGCCGGGAGCGCTTATGAACAGCAGGATTTTCGGCCGGATAGAGGCTGCCTGAGCGGTTAGGGCCTAAATATCCACTTTTCCGGCCTGCCTACTGTTACTACTGGTTTTATAGCTTTTTCTTTTGATATAAGGGAGTTAATAATCTCGGGCTTTGGGCCCGGCTTTCAGGGTGGTCAATATGCCGGCAGAGGCAATGGTTGCTACAGGGACGTCCACCATGGAAATCACCGTCAGCAGGGCTGAACTGCTGCGCGAGCTGACCGCCACCCAAGGCGTGGTCGAGCGCAAGACGACGATTCCGATTCTGTCCAACTTTTTATTTGAGGCGGCCGGCGACAAGCTGTCCATCACCGCCACGGACCTGGACTTGAGCCTGCGCACTTCCTGCAGCGTCAAGGTGAAGAAGGAAGGCGCGTGCACTATTCCCGCGCGCAAACTTTACGATTATGTGAAGCTGCTGCCGGATGTGGACATTTCGGTAAAGCTGCTGGAGAACCATTGGGTCAACATTCGGGCCGGCCGCTCCAACACCAAGATGGTGGGGATGGCCCGCTCCAATTTTCCCAGCCTGCCCGCGTTTCCTGGCGCCGGGATGGTGAAGATTCCGGCCGCCGTGCTGCGCACGCTGATCAGCAAGACCATCTTCGCGATCTCCAACGAGGAGTCGCGCTACACCCTGAATGGCGCGCTCATGGTGCTGAAGCCGGAGTCCATCGTGATGGTGGCCACGGATGGGCATCGCTTGGCCCACATTGAGGCGCAGGAAAAAATGGGCGCCAACGACATGCGCACGCTGATTCCGAAGAAGGCCATGGCGGAGCTGCACTCGCTGCTGCAGAATACGGACGTGGATGAGGTGGAGTTTGCCAAAGACGAGTCCACGCTCTTCTTCCGCATCGGCCAGCGCCTGCTTACCTCGCGCCAGCTTACCGGCCAATTCCCCAACTTTGAGGCCGTGCTGCCCAAGGACAATAACAAGAGCGTACTGGTGCGCTGCGACGACCTGAATGGCGCTATCCAGCGCGTGGCCCAGTTTGCCGACGAGCGCTCCGGCGCCATCCGCATGCGCCTGGAGAAGAATGAGTTGAAGATTTCGTCTTCCTCCACCGAGGCCGGAGAGTCGGAGGATTCGCTGGATACCAACTACACCGGTGATGCGCTGACCATCGGCTTCAATTCCGCGTACCTGCTGGACTTCCTGAAGGCCGCTGATACTGAGGAAGTACGCCTGGAGTTCAAAGACCCGCAATCCGCCGGGCAGCTCCGCCCCGAAGGCGCCGACGACTACAAGTACCGGTACATCGTGATGCCAATGCGGATCTGAGCGAGCGGCAACACCTTGTCATCTTGAGCGAAGTCGAAAAACGTTGCGCTCGTTCTCCCTGTCGCCCACTTTTTGGGTGCCGCCCCTACGGGGCTCGTGCACCGTTTTGCCGCGTTTCCCAGGGCTGACGCCCTGGGCTAAAAGCTGTTCCGCCCTACGGGCTGATCCGCCTGAGGCTAGGAACAAAGGCTAGGAACATAAGTACCGCCAGGTTGACGAACTGACCGGTCAATTGGCGCGAGGTCAGCCCAATACGGGAAGAAGATTCTGCCATGTCAGTAGCTGCTGAGCGCTGCCTCCAGGGCGCAGGGTGCTTCGCCTCGCCGCTGCGCGGCTCCGGTTCGCTCAGCATGACAGGGTAAAGGTTATCGTCGAAACTTAGGAACGAAGGCTAGGAACGAAGGCTAGGAACATAAGTACCGCCTGGTTGACGAACTGACCGGTCAATTGGCGCGAGGTCAGCCCAATACGGGAAGAAGAGTGTGCCATGTCAGTAACTACTGAGCGCTGCCTCCAGGGCGCAGGGTGCTTCGCCTCGCCGCTGCGCGGCTCCGGCTCGCTCAGCATGACAGGGTGAAGATTATCGTCGAAGTTTACGAATGCGGCACTAGCTCACTCTGCCCTGTGAGCCCTGCATTTGACCTTCTGCCCGCCGAGGGCTACTCTATCCGGCCTTAGGGGGTGTGCCATGCTCAAAGGCTTCCGGCAGTTTGTGCTGCGGGGCAGCGTAGTGGATTTGGCGGTCGGCGTGGTCATCGGCGCCGCTTTCGGCACAGTGGTGACCTCGTTTGTGAAGGACCTGCTCACGCCTTTTATCGCCGCCATTGTGGGCAAGCCGGATTTCGGCTCGCTCAGCTTTACCATTAACAACAGCACGTTCCTCTATGGCGACTTTATCAATGCCGCCGTTTCCTTCGTCCTGATCGCCGCCGCGGTGTACTTCTTCGTAGTCACGCCCATCAATGCGCTGATGTCGCGCGCGCGCAAAGAGCCGCCCGCCGATCCTACGACGAAGAAGTGCCCTGAGTGCCTGAGCGAGATTCCCATTGACGCCCGCCGCTGCGCCTTCTGTACCAGCGCGCTTGGGGCTGAGGTGCGGGCCAAGGCGGTGTAGGGGATTGACGATTGAAGATTTTCGATTGACGATTGTCGGACCCGGAGATGGGGTTGAATTCGTCAATCTTCAATCATCAATCGTCAATCAAATCCTCTGTGACTCTGCGGTGAAATTGGTTCCCTCTAAGCCACTGATTTCTATGCTGTTGTGCCTCCAGATACCTGTCATTTCGTATGCCAAAGATCCGCTCGGGTGTGGTAAAATAAAGCACGGGTCGAGTTGCGCTAACTGCTTCTAATTTCAATAAGTTGTGCCAGATTCAGGGGGTCCAGACTTCCCCCCTTGCGCGCCCGACCTGCGTGCTTATTTACGGAGCTGAATGGCCAGCAAAGCAACTTCCCTCACTGACACCGCCGCTGCCGATTCCAAGCTGAAAAACGGCAAGCCTGAAGCCAATGGCAAGCCTAACGGCACCAATGGAACGCACGACTACACCGCCGAGTCCATCAAGGTGCTGGGCGGCATGGAAGCGGTGCGCAAGCGCCCCGCCATGTACATCGGTTCCACCGGCGAGCTGGGATTGCACCACCTGGTGTACGAAGTGGTGGACAACTCGGTGGACGAAGCGCTGGCGGGCTTTGCTGAGAAGATTGACGTCACCATCCACGACGACAATTCCATCACCGTAGTGGATGACGGCCGCGGTATTCCCGTGGAGACCATGGACTTGGACGGAGAGAAGGTGCCGGCAGCGCAGGTGGTGATGACCAAGCTGCACGCCGGCGGCAAGTTCGACAGCTCAACGTACAAAGTTTCCGGCGGCTTGCACGGTGTGGGCGTCTCCTGCGTGAACGCGCTCAGCGAAGAATTGACCCTGGAAATTAAACGTGACGGCTTTACCTGGGAGCAGATGTACTCCAAGGGTGAGCCTACCAGCAAGCTGAAGAAGATGGGGCCGGCCAAGAAGACGGGCACCAAAGTGCATTTCAAGCCCGACACCACCATCTTCTCCGTCACGGAATATAACTTCGATACGCTGGCGCAGCGCCTGCGCGAACTGGCCTTCCTGAATAAGGGCCTGCTGATCACGCTTACCGATGAGCGTACCTCCGACTCCAAGACGGGCGAGGCCAAGAAGGCGGAGTTCAAGTACAACGGCGGCATTGCGGAATTTATCAAGCACCTGAACAAGGGCAAGAGCGTGCTGCACGACCGTCCCATCTACATGGAAGACGACCGCGACGGCGTGCACATGGAGATTGGCCTGCAGTACAACGACGGCTACTCCGAATCTGTATTCAGCTTCGCCAACAACATCAACACGGTGGACGGGGGCACGCACCTGAGCGGCTTCCGCACCTCGCTGACCCGCACCATCAACTACGCCGGGCAGCAACTTGGGTTGTTCAAGGACATCAAGGAAAACCTGACGGGCGATGACGTGCGCGAAGGCCTGGTAGCGGTGATCAGCGTAAAGCTGCCGCAGCCGCAGTTTGAAGGCCAGACCAAGGGCAAACTGAACTCCGACATTGCCGGCATAGTGCAGGCCTTCGTCAACGAGCGCCTGGGGGCCTTCTTCGAGCAGAACCAGGCTGTGGCCAAGCGCGTGATCAACAAGGCGATTGACGCCGCCCGTGCCCGTGAAGCGGCGCGTAAGGCCCGCGACCTGACCCGGCGCAAGGGCGCGCTGGATGGCGGCGGGCTGCCTGGCAAGCTGGCTGACTGCTCGGAGCGAGACCCGAACCGCTGCGAGCTCTTCCTGGTGGAGGGCGAAAGCGCCGGCGGCACGGCCAAGCAGGGCCGCGATCGCCGCTTCCAGGCCATACTGCCGCTGAAGGGAAAAATCCTGAACGTGGAGAAGGCACGCTACGACAAGATGCTGGGCCATGAAGAAATCCGCGCCATGATTACGGCGCTGGGCACGGGCATCTCCAAGGAAGACTTCGACCCGACCAAGCTGCGCTACAGCAAGGTCATCCTGATGACCGATGCCGACGTGGACGGATCGCACATCCGCACCCTGCTGCTGACCTTCTTTTTCCGCCACATGCAGGAGCTGATTAAGCGCAACAATGTCTACATCGCCCAGCCGCCGCTCTATGGCGTGAAGAAAGGCAAGTCGCTGCAGTACATCAAAGATGACCGCGAGTTCGTGAAGGTGATGGTGAAGCGCGCGGCCGAGGGCCTGGTAGTGCGCTATGGAGAAGGCGCCGCCCGCCTGGAAGGCGCGCCGCTAACCAAGTTCATGACCGTGCTCAACGAGTATCTGGTTTTCTTCGAAAAAGTGGACAAGCGTCTGCGCGACGATAAGGTCACGGAGGTGCTGCCCAAGCTTGATCTTTCCAAGCGCACCGACTTCGAAGGCGATAAGAAGACGGCGCCGAAAAAGTTGGAGAAGCTGGAAAAAGAGCTGAAGAAAATCCAGAAAGACCGCGGCTTCAAGAGTGTTGAACTACGCCACGACGACGAGCACAGCCTGTGGGAAGTGGCTTTCGTCAACTCCCAGGGCGCTGAACACGTCATCAACTGGGAGCTGGCTTCCTCGCCCGAATACCGGCAGATGATGGCCAAGTACAAGCAGATTGAGGCCAACATGGAGCCACCTTTCGTCATCGAGACGCTGGCCAAGGGTTCCGCTAACGGCGGCGGGGAAGAGCTGAGCGACGCCGAGCGCGAGGAGCAGGAAAAAGCACAGAAGAAGGCGCCCAAAGCGGCGAAGAAGAAAGCTGCCGAGCCCGAGACGGTGGAAAAGACTTCGCCGCGCGAGCTCTTCGAATACGTGCTCAACGAAGGCCGCAAGGACTTCACCATCCAGCGCTACAAGGGCCTGGGCGAAATGACCGCCGAGCAGCTCTGGCAAACCACCATGGATCCCGAGCGCCGCACCCTGCTTTCGGTGAGGCTGGAAGACATTGCCGAGTGCGAAACCATCTTTACCACTCTTATGGGCGAAGACGTGGAGGCGCGCCGCAAGTTCATTGAAGAGAACGCGCTGGATGTGAAGAACCTGGACATCTAGGTATGGAGGCGTGGCTTCGCCCCCGCCTGGACAGGCGAGGGCGCCTGTCCCCACACAACCACTTCTTCGCCGCGGATTAACGCGGAACACACAAATCAAAAATCAAAGACTGGTAGAGACGTAGCTTGCTACGTCTCTTTTCACCGGCAGTCGGGAACAGCAGGATGACAATGCCAACATTTCGGCACGAGGAGCCATTTCGGGCACAGTAACCCATTGCCCGGTTACCCGCGGTGGGCGCGGGTTTCGCGCAATAAATCCCCACAGCCTCGTTCTACATAGGAAGGCCGGAAAGCCAGGCGCCTCCCTCCCGGACCAGAGAACAACTGAGGCAAGGACCATGAGGAAGCTCATTGCAGTGGTAGTGTGCCTGTTTGCAGTACTAGCAGCGGGGCAGGAGAAGCCGGCGCCGCAGGAGAAGATAGCGCAGGACAACGCGCCCGCGCTCACCATCTACAACCAGAACTTTTTTGTTGCCCGGGAGCGCCTGCCGCTTTCGTTGCATAACGGCATCAATCATGTGCAGTACGCCGGCATGACCAGCCTGCTGGAGCCGGATTCGGTGATCCTGCGCGACCCCGCCGGCCGCGCCCTGCAGATATTGGAGCAGAACTACCGAAACGACCCCGTATCGCAGGAGTTGCTGCTCTCCATGTACGAAGGCAAAAGCATTGACTTCCTGGTGCAGCGCGGGGAGCGCCAGGAGACGGTGCACGGCAAGATCATCCGCAGCGGCTACGTTCCCAGCGCCGCCTACAACGGAGGCTATACGCAACCGGGCATGGGACAACCGATTATTGAAGTGGATGGCGTGCTGCGCTTTGGCCTACCCGGACAGCCGCTGTTTCCGGCGCTCGGGGCCGACACCATTTTGAAGCCCACGCTTAGCTGGCTGCTGGAGACCAACCAGCCGGGCAACTTCGACGCGGAAATTTCCTACGTCAGCGGCGGCATGAGCTGGCAGGCCGACTACAATCTAGTTCTAGCCGATGGCAGTGAGCGCGGCGTCAACCTGGTTGACCTGGTGGGCTGGATCACCATGCGCAACCAGAGCGGCAAGACCTACGAGAACGCGCGCATCAAGCTGCTGGCGGGTGACGTAAGCAAGATCCAGGCGGCCAGTAACGCCCAGCGGGTGTATGCAGGGGTGGCCAAGGCGATGGCCGACGAAGCCATGGCGCCCGTGGTGAGAGAAAAATCGTTTGACGAATTCCACCTTTACACCCTGCAGCGACCCACCACTCTGCGCGATCAGCAGACCAAGCAAGTGGAATTTGTGCGAGCCACCGGCATCCACTCGCAGCGGCTCTACATCTACGACGGCGCCAATCTGGCCAACTACGCCTACTACAGCCCGGAGCAGGCGCGCCAGGACGTGAGCTACGGCACTGCCTCCAATCCCAAGGTCTGGGTAATGCAGGAGTTCAAGAACTCGGACACCAACCACCTGGGCATCGCCCTGCCCAAAGGACGGCTGCGCTTCTACCGCCGCGATACCGACGGCCACCTGGAGTTTGTCGGCGAAAATACGATTGACCACACGCCTAAAGATGAAACCGTGCGGGTTTACACCGGCAACGCCTTCGATGTGGTGGGCGAGCGGCGTCGCACCAACATTCACATGGATTCCGCCAACCGCTGGATGGAGGAGTCGTTCGAAATCAAGGTGCGCAACCACAAAAAGGAGGCGGTGAACGTGCGCGTGGTTGAGCACCTGTATCGCTGGACCAGCTGGAAGCTGCTGGAGCAGTCGCAGCAGTATCGCAAGACGGACGCGCAGACCGTTGAATTTCCGGTGACGGTGGCGCCCAACGGGGAGCAGGTGGTCACCTACACAGTCCACTATTCGTGGTAGGAATGGCGTTTGTGTGGAGGAGGGGCTCCGCGCCGCCTGGACGGGGTAAAGCCCCGTCCCCACACAATTTCTAAGGCTCGGTTTTTATCGCGCGCACACCCGCGCCCTTTTCGGGTGCGGGTATCTAGATTGTCGAGGGTTCTAACGCAAGGAAGTTAGGATTTGCCGGGCCGGTGTAGCGGCTGGCTGGCTGACTAGTCACGGGCCGGTTAGCCAGGCGACCAGGCAGCCATCCAGCTCAGCACGTGCTCTTTATAGCGCAACTCTTCTGAACTCCAAACACACCGAAGTACATGACCAGTAAGGGAAGCTCTGCGACGTCGAGCAACCACCTTTTGAGCGCGACTTGCGGCCCAGCTCCCGCCGGCGTGGTGCTGAGTGCCTTCAGGCCCGAGGCATCTCGCGGGTAGCGCTGCGAATTCTTTCTCACTGCACGCGAGACCCTTCGGAGCGGAAGCCCCTCAGGGTGACGCCGGATGAATTGGAGAGCACTCCGAGCGGCGTGCACCACCAAGTCCTTCAACTTAGGTTCTTTCAAGCAACGCCACGCCAAGAACACCGGCGACGCCTCCTGCTGCTAAAATAAAAGGGCGATGGTTCTCCCCTTCGTTCGCGAAATCTTCGCGGACGCGGAAAATCTGGCTCCCCTGTCGCGTGCGGCGTCCCACCTCAAGGATGGCACGGGGCGGGTGAGTGTCTCTGGGCTCACGCCTACCGCCAAAGCGCTAGCAGCCGTTCTGCTGCATCGTCTGGGGGGACGGCCTTTGGTGCTGGTGGTTGCCGACAACCGCACCGCAGAAGGCTTCGTTCCCGTGCTGCAGGCCTTTTGCAGCCTCACCGGCGCAGCGGAGCCCGACTCCGTGGTCGCGCTGCCCTCGCGGGACGTGCTGCCCTTCCAGAATCTTTCTCCCCATCCCGAGATCCAGGAGGCGCGGGCCACGGCACTGTGGAAGATCGCAACCGGCGCCGCTTCCCTGGTGGTGGCCCCTGTGGCGTCTACCGCTATCCGCCTTCGCGCGGCCGAGTTTTATGCCGATTTGGCGCGAGTAGTTCGGCGGAGCGAGACGGTGGATGTGGAAGCCTTGGCGCGCCATCTGAATACCGCCGGCTATAGCGCTGCCGACGTGGTGGAGATGCCCGGAGAATACGCCGTGCGCGGCGGCATTCTGGACGTGTACTCGCCCGAAGCCGACCGTCCAGTGCGGATCGAGCTGTTTGGTGACGAGGTAGAGTCCATCCGGAAGTTCGATCCCGCCACGCAGCGTTCTTCTACGACCCTGGACGAAGCGGTGCTGCTGCCCCTGACGGAAACGCCGGCCACGGAGGAACTGCTGGGCGCCATTCATACGCGGCTGTCTGGCCGGCGCGTTGCCGGCACGGAGGAGGTCCTTGAGCAGGCGGCGCTGGCGGCCGGAGTCACGGTGTTTCCGGGTTGGGAGTTCTACGCGCCTGTTGCCGGGGCGAACACCACGCTTTTCGACCTGCTGCCGCGGGCGGCCGTGGTGCTGGACGAACCGGACGCGCTGGAGAGCGAGTTGGAGCATTTCTGGGAGCGTCTGGGCGAAATCCACGAGCGCAGCGGCGTTGGCAACCTGGTGAGACCTGAAGATTTGTACTTTGCGCCTGAAGATTGGGAGCAGCGGGTGAAGCAGCTTGCGGTGATCGAGATCGAGCACCTGGGCATCACTCGCCCCGGCCAGGAAGAACTGACCCTTAGTTCACAGCCCACGACGCGGTTTCACGGTTCCGTCCCTGCGATGGTGGAGGAAGTACAGAAGCTCACCGGGGAAGGCAACCATGTGCTGTTCGCCGCGGCCAATACGGGCGAGTTGGAGCGCCTGGCCGATATTTTCACGGAATACAACGTTCCCTACCGCCTGGGCAGTCCGGTGCGCCCGGGCGGCGAAAGTTATGCGGAGGAGACCTCGTACTTCTCCGGCGAGGTCTACGCCACCACCGTGGTCAAGGCTTACGTGCCCGACGGCGTGCTGCTGCCGGACGCCGGGCTGGTGATTTTGGGCTCGCGTGACCTGTTTGACGAGTCGGAAGCGGTGGTCACGCGCCCGCAGCGGCCGAAATCGAAAACCTCCACCTTCCTCTCTGATTTTCGCGACCTGGCAGTAGGCGACTACGTGGTGCACGTGGAGCATGGCATCGGCATCTACCAGGGGCTGAAGGAAATCGCACAGCAGGACGGCAAGGCGGAATTCATGCTGCTGGAGTATGCCGAGGGCGCCAAGCTTTATGTGCCGCTCACTCGACTTGACCTGGTGCAGAAGTACCGCTCGGCGGAGGGCGCCAAACCCGCGCTCAGCCGGCTGGGCACCGCTACCTGGGCCAAAACCAAAGCGCGGGTCAAGAAGGCCATGCAGGATATGGCCGACGAACTGCTCAAGCTCTATGCCGAACGCAAGATGGTGGAGGGGCACGCCTTCCTCGCCGATAACGAATGGCAGCGTGAGTTCGAGGACGCGTTCGAGTTCCAGGAAACCGAAGACCAGGGAATGGCCATTGCCGACGTGAAACAGGACATGGAGGTGCAGCAGCCGATGGATCGGCTGCTCTGCGGCGATGTGGGCTACGGCAAGACAGAAGTGGCCATGCGCGCGGCCTTCAAGGCGGTGAGCGATAACCACCAGGTAGCGGTGCTGGCCCCCACCACGGTGCTCGCCTTCCAGCACTACGAGACTTTCAAGTCGCGGTTCGCCGCCTTTCCCGTCAGCATTGAGATGATCAGCCGCTTCCGCACGGCCAAGCAGCAGAAAGAAATCCTGCAGCGGGTAGAGGGGGGCAAAGTAGACATTCTGATCGGCACCCACCGCCTGCTCTCGAAGGACGTGAAGTTTGCCAACCTAGGCCTGCTGATTGTGGACGAGGAGCAGCGCTTCGGGGTACGGCACAAGGAGCGGCTCAAGCAGATGCGCAAGGATGTGGACGTGCTGACCATGTCGGCGACGCCCATTCCGCGCACGCTGCACATGTCGCTGGTTGGCCTGCGCGACATGAGCGTAATCGAGACGCCGCCCCGGGACCGCATTGCCATCCAGACGGTTGTCGCCGCCTGGGACGAAAAGCTTATTAAATCGGCAATCGAGCAGGAACTGGAGCGCGGCGGGCAAGTGTACTTCGTGCACAACCGCGTGGACAGCATCTTCGAGATTGCCGCCAAGGTGCAGGAACTGGCGCCAAGCGCGCGCATCATTGTTGGCCACGGACAGATGGCGGAGCGCGAACTGGAAAGAGTGATGCTGAAATTCATGCATCACGAAGCTGATGTGCTGGTGGCCACGACTATTATCGAAAACGGGCTCGACATCCCTCTGTGTAACACCATCATCATCAACCGCGCCGACCGCTATGGGCTGTCCGAGCTCTACCAGTTGCGCGGGCGGGTGGGCCGCTCCAACCGCCGCGCCTATGCTTACCTGCTGCTGCCGGCGGAGCTGGAGCTGACACCGCTGGCGCGCCGCCGCCTGGCCGCTCTGAAGGAATTCTCCGACCTGGGGGCAGGCTTCAAAATCGCCGCCCTCGATCTGGAGCTGCGCGGAGCCGGCAACATGCTGGGCGGGGAACAGAGCGGGCATATTGAAGCGGTGGGTTTCGAGCTCTACACCTCCATGCTGGAGCGCGCAGTACGCGAGCTGAAGGGAGAGGTGGCAGCGGAAGAAGTAGAAGCGCAGCTTAGCCTCGGCCTCAACATCAGGATACCGGCCGAGTACATCGCCGAGGAGAACCAGCGGCTGCGCATGTACAAGCGCGTTGCCGGAGTGGAGAATGATAGCCAATTGGCCGACGCGCGCGCCGAACTGGAAGATCGCTATGGCGAGCCTCCGCAACCAGTGCGCAACCTGCTCGAATACGCCATGCTGCGATTGCTGTGCAATCGTGTGGGGGTTACGAGGGTGGAGCGCAAGCGCGATCTGGTAAGCGTTAACTTCACCCAGAATGCCGCGGTGGACCCGGAAAAGCTCGCCCGCTTCGTTTCCACCCAGCGCGGAGCCCAGTTCACCCCCGGCGGGACCTTAAAATTTTTCGTTAAGGGCGTTACCCAGGCAGAGGAGGTGCTGGGGCGCATTCGTGGAGTGCTGGAAGAGCTGACGGGAGCGGTTTCAGGGCCCGGTGCGGCGGAGACGTCCGGAGTGACCTCGTAGACTCGGGTTTCAAAGTTTCAGGTTACAGAGTTTCAACATCAGACGCTGTATTCTCGAAACCTGCGAAGTTTGCCTGGTTCGCGCCTGCCGACCGCCCCTTCCCTATGATACCTTTACACCTTCACGCGAGGGGCGTCGCGGTGAGAAAACCAGCCAATCCTTTTCAGCTTCTTACGTTGTTTGCTGTCTTTTGCATTCTCATGACCTTCCACTCGTCGGCTCAGAATTCAGCGCCCGCATCGGTTCCGGCCTTTCATGCGCAATATGATCAGCTGGTCGACGAGTATTTCGACGGGTATTTCAAGATCCATCCTACGGAAGGAACGGCCGCCGGCTTTCATCAGTACGATTCGCGGCTGGAGGATTTTTCCCGGTCCGGCATCGAGCATGAAGTAGCTTTTCTCAAGGAGTACCAGCAGAGGTTCGCGGCGATAAGCCCTCCCTCTGGTCCCACGGCCGCGGCCGATCTGGAACTGCTGCGCAGCAGCATTGCCGGCCAGTTGCTCGACCTGGAAAACATCCGCATGTGGGAGAAGGATCCCGACCACTACTCCAGTTTCGTCAGCGCCAGCGCTTTCACCATCATGAGCCGGAACTACGCTTCCCAGGAGGAGCGCCTGCGGGCGCTGGTAGCGCGCGAACGGCAAATGCCCGCGCAGTTCGACGCGGCGCGGCACAATCTGAAGAATCCACCGCGGGTTTATACCGAAGTAGCGCTGGAGCAATTGCCAGGGATCGTCGGCTTCTTTCAGAAAGACGTGCCGGCGGCATTCTCTGAGGTGAAAGACCGGCACGTGCTGGACGAATTCCATGCTTCCAATCAGGCGGTGATTACCGCGCTCGAAAGGTACCAGAACTTTGTCAAACAGGACCTGCTGCCGGTTTCGCACGGCGACTTCCGCATTGGGGCGGAGAATTATCGCCAGAAGCTGCTCTACGAGGAAATGGTGGATGTTCCGCTGGACCGGTTAGTGGAGATCGGCATGGCAGACCTGCGCCGGAACCAGCAGGCTTTCCGGGAGACCGCCACAAAGATTGATGCGAAGCGCGCGCCGCAGCAGATTCTGCAGCAACTGGAAAAAGATCACCCGCCGCCGGACCAGCTGCTGGATAGGTTTCGCGGCGTGCTGGGGGGCTTGAAATCGTACATTATTGCCCACCACATCATCACCATTCCTTCTCCGGTACTGCCCATGGTGGAGGAGACGCCGCCTTTTGCCCGCGCCCTGACCTCCGCGTCCATGGACACGCCCGGCGCCTATGAGACCAAGGCCAAGGAGGCGTACTTCAATGTGACTTTGCCGGAGCCCGGCTGGCCACAGCAGCGGCGCCAGGAATTCATGGAGAGTTTTAACCGCGGCACGATCATCAGCACGGCAGTGCATGAGGTCTATCCCGGCCACTACACTCAGTTTCTGTGGGTGCAGGAGGCGCCTACGAAGACGCGCAAGCTGATTTACAGCAATTCCAACGCGGAGGGCTGGGCCCACTACTGCGAGCAGATGATGCTGGATGAAGGCTATGGCCGCGCTCCTGGCGTGCCCCTGGACAAAGACACAGCATTCCTGCAGCTGCGCCTGGGGCAACTGCAGGACGCGCTGCTGCGCGATGCCCGTTACATAGTTGGAATCGAAATGCATACCGGCAAAATGAGTTTCGACCAGGGCGTGGAGTTCTTTGTGAAAGAGGGCCACCAAACCCATGCTGTGGCGGAGATGGAGACCAAACGCGGCACCTCAGACCCCACCTACCTGGTGTACACACTGGGCAAGCTGGAGATTATGAAGTTGCGCGGGGACTACCAGAAGATGGAGGGCCCCGGCTTCAACCTGCAGAGGTTTCACGATGAGTTCATGAAGCAGGGAGGAGTGCCGGTAAAATTAATTCGCAAGGCCATGCTGGGTAATGATTCGCCGGTGTTGTAACACCAGCACCTAGCAATTAGCACTTGGCATTTGGCCAGTGCGGGTTATTGACGGATACACGACAACTCACTATCCAAAGGAATTCTCTGTAGAGACGTAACTTGTTACGTCTCGCTTTTGTATAACCTCGGAGCTTCACGGGCTAAATGCCAATGGCCAACTGCTAATTGCTGATTTTATGAAAAAACGCGTTCGCAAAGCCGTTTTCCCCGCCGCGGGACTGGGCACGCGGTTCCTGCCCGCCACCAAGGCGCAGCCCAAGGAAATGCTGCCCCTGGTGGACAAGCCCATCATCCAGTACGGAGTCGAGGAAGCTATGGCCGCGGGCTGCGACCAGATCATCATGATCACCGGCCGCGGCAAGACTGCCATCGAGGATCACTTCGACGTCAGCTACGAACTGGAAAAAATGCTGGAGGAGCGCAATAAAACCGAGTTGCTCACGGTAGTGCGCCAGATTTCCGACATGATCCACGTCGCCTATGTGCGCCAGAAGGAGGCCATGGGCCTGGGGCACGCCGTGCTCATGGCCCGCGAGTTGGTAGGCGACGAGCCGTTCGCCGTCCTTCTGGCTGACGACATCATGGACGCGCAGGTGCCCTGCCTGAAGCAGATGATTGATGTCTTTGAAGAGACGCAATCCTCAGTGCTGGCAACGCAAGTAGTGGAAGGGCCGGCAATTTCCGCCTACGGCGTGCTCGATTCCAAGCCGGCCGACGGGCGTTTTGGAGGACGACTGTACGAGGTCAGCAATCTGGTGGAAAAACCTAAACCCCAGGATGCGCCTTCGAACCTCGCCATCATCGGCCGTTATGTGCTTACGCCGGGAATTTTTGAGACGCTGGCGCGCACTCCGCTGGGCACAGGGGGAGAACTGCAGCTTACCGATGGCCTGAAGCTGCTCCTGGCCAAGGAGAAGATCTACGGTTATGTGGTGGAAGGCAAGCGCCACGATACCGGCGACAAGCTGGGCTTCCTTAAGGCTACCGTGGAGTTCGCCCTGAAGCGCCCCGACCTGGGCGAAGAATTCCGTAGCTGGCTGAAACAGCTGCAGTTATGATCCTGTCGGCGTCATGCTGAAGGCCTGCAGGCCTGAAGCATATCGCGGACATGGCCACAATTTTAAGTGCTGCACGCGAGATCCTTCGCGGCTGAAGCCGCTCAGGATGACGCCAGCTATCGCGGCAAGCCGTGAAGCAGCGCGATCCCTTGTCGATTCAAAATCATTCAAAATCTACAAGTCTTCAAATATCTCTTCTCTTTTTTGGCACCGCATCCGGTGCTGTGTAATCTGTAAAGTTATGGCTCGCCTCAAGATACTTGCTGTTCTTCTCCTCGCTACGTCAGGGTTCGCCCAGACCATCCAAGTTGCGCATCCCGCCCCCGACTTTCCTGCGGACGTGGACTGGCTTGACCAGGGCGCTCGCGTGCCGCATAACATCAAGGGTTACCGCGGTCACGTTCTGCTGATTGATTTCTGGGAGTACACCTGCATTAACTGCATCCGCGATTTCGCGGTGGTCAAGCGCTGGTACGCCAAGTACCACCAGTACGGATTTGATGTGATCGGTGTTCATTACGGCGAGTTCGCCATCGGCCACAATACGGACAATGTGCGCCGGGCGGCGAAACGTTTTCGCCTGCCCTGGCCGGTAGTCTCGGATGTGCGCGGCAGCATCTGGAACGCTTACGGCTCGCAGGTGTGGCCCAATCGCTACCTGATTGATCAGAACGGCAACATCGTGATGCAGGTGGAAGGCGAGGGCGACAATGTGCCCATGGAGAAGCGAATCCGTGAACTGCTGGGGAAGGAGCACCCCGAAGTGATGAAAGTGCCGCCCGATCCTCCGGAGAACACCTTTGCCCCTCAATGCGGCCGGACCACGGAGGAGACCTACGTGGGCAACTGGTTTGGGCGGGGCGCGCTGGAGAACCGGCAGGGCTACCACCAGAACGCCACCACGGACTTCCAGGCTGACCGCGCTCCCAGCGATGGGGGGGTGATTCTGGCGGGCAAGTGGCGCACCGAGACTGACGGAGTGGTTTCGGAAGCTTCCGGCGCCAGCGCCAACCTCCGCTACCACGCGCGATCGCTGTACGCCGTGCTCAGCGTCAGCAACCCTAAGAAGCCGGTGCGGCTTTATCTCGAGCAGGACGGCAAACCGCTGAGCAAGTCCAACGCCGGCGTGGACGTGAAGTTCGATGGCCAGCGCTCCTACGTTGAGGTGAGTGAGCCGCGCATGTATTACCTGGTAAACAATCCAGAAATCGGAGCGCACAGCATCAGCCTGAGCCCCGATGCGCACGGCTTCGATCTGCACTCGTTTACGTATGGGAACAACTGCCAGCAGAACTTTGATCAGCTGTGAAAACCGGTTTCACCACAGAGGCACAGAGACACAGAAAAGATCACTTTATTGACGATTGCAGATTGAAGATTGACGATCAACGTGACCGGCAAACCTCGATTTCCAATCGTCAATCGAAAATCTTCAATCATCGATCGCTGTTACGTCTCTGTGGTGGTTTTTAGGCTTGGACAAAGATGAGCGGCTGGGTACGGGGCAGAACATGTCCAATCTCGACCGCCGGCACTACCTGGTGCTGGAGTTCGCGGGCAAGCCGGTCGGCGTCCGCGGCCGCCACCGAGATCAGCAGCCCGCCGGCCGTTTGCGGATCAAAGAGTAAAGTCTTAATTTCTTCGCTGATCCCGGCGGCGAACTCCACTGCGCACTCGGCAAAATCGCGGTTGGCCTTGAGCCCGCCGGGAATGTAGCCGGCGCGGACACATTCCAGCGCGCCGTCCAGCAAGGGGACTCGGCCGGCATGCAGGCGCAGGCTGACGTCACTGGCCAGGGCCAATTCGCGGGCATGGCCGATCAGTCCGAAGCCGGTGACGTCGGTCATGCCATGAACTTGGTAGGCGAGTTCAGCGGTTCGTGGGGGGACAGGCGCCCCCGCCTGTCCCGGCGAGCGTAGCCCGCCGGTGACGATTTCCGCCGCCGCCTTGTTAAGCGTGGTCATGGAGCGGGTCGCCGCTTCAACCCACTTCGGCTCGGCTTGCCCTTTCTTAATGGCGGTTGAGATCACCCCCGTGCCCAGCGCCTTAGTGAGGAGCAAGCGGTCGCCGGGGCGAGACCCGCTGTTGGCCAGCACCCGCTGAGGGTGGATCAGCCCAGTCACGGAATACCCGAACTTCAGCTCATCATCGCGAATGCTGTGCCCGCCAACAATGGTGCAGGCCGCTTCCATCATCTTGGAAAGTCCGCCGGCCAGAATGCGTTCCAGGATGTCCATGTCTCCTTTATCGGGGAAGCAGACCAGGGCGAGCGCGGTAAGCGGATGCCCGCCCATGGCATAGACGTCGCTTAAGGAGTTGACGGCGGCGATCTGGCCAAAGGTGTAGGGATCGTCCACGATGGGCGTGAAGAAGTCTACGGTTTGCACCAGGGCGGTGTCAGGCGCGATCCGGTACACACCGGCATCATCGGCTTTGTCGAAGCCGACCAGCACGTTCGCGTCCTGTTGCCGGGCTAATTTCCCAAGCA
>Ga0075425_100002647_pt1 | contig 17954 bp, 16 predicted proteins | sample SoiMethybrSBSTD4_FD_75300 | JGI IMG/M metagenome (GOLD analysis project Ga0075425, IMG submission 75300) | Bulk soil microbial communities from a Populus tree surrounding site in Tennessee, USA - Soil MetaG P. TD hybrid SBSTD4 | ecosystem: Environmental > Terrestrial > Soil > Tree plantation... | reverse complement strand
CGAAGGCGTCACCGAAACGACGAATCCCGGCTACGGATTCGTCCACGACTACATCCTCAATCTGCCGGACATCGAAGCCGCATCCGCTTACTCGGAGTCGCAGCCGATCGCCATCTATCGCGGGCACGGCCGCCACGAGTCGACGCTCAAGCGCACCGACGCCGCGTACTGGCGCATCCTCGATTTCGATTTTCTGCACGGACGCCCGTTCAGCGACGACGAAGTGAATCGCGGCGCGTTCGTCGCCGTCATCACCGACGGCCTGGCCAAGCGGATCTTCGAAGTGAACAGCGCCGTCGGAAAATCGATCGAGATCGACGGACAAACGTTCCGGATCATCGGCATCGTGCCGAGCGTGTCGCTCACGCGCACCGTTGCGTATTCGGAAGTGTGGGTGCCGCACACGACGAACAAGTCGTCGTCGTATCTGCACGAGTTCATGGGCAACTACAACGGAATCGTCCTCGCGCGAAGCGGCGCCGATCTTCCGCGCCTCAAGGCGGAATTCGATGCGCGCATCAAAGCGATCCACGTCGAGAAACCGTTCAAGTACGTCGACGCCGGACTCGATACGACGTTCGAAGCATTCGCGCGCGAGTTCACCTCCGTTCCCGGTCTCCGTAAGTTCAACCGCAATGCGACGGTGACGGCGGAGATCGTCTTCGCCATCGCGGCGCTGCTCTTCATGACGCTGCCGGCCCTCAATCTGATCACCCTGAATCTCAGCCGCATCCTCGAGCGCTCGTCGGAGATCGGCGTCCGCAAGGCCTTCGGAGCATCGCGCGGCGCGCTCGTCTCGCAATTCGTCTTCGAGAACGTCGTGCTGACGCTGATCGGCGGCGTGATTGCCTTCGTCGCAGCGGCCATGGCCATCGCGGGGATGAATCGATGGAACGTCATCCCGAACGCGCGATTCGACATGAACCCGCGCGTCTTCATCGCCGGCATGTTCATCGCCGCGTTCTTCGGCGTGCTCTCCGGCGTCTATCCGGCCTGGCGCATGTCGCGATTCCATCCCGTCAACGCCCTGCGCGGAGGTGCACAATGATTCGTCACCTGCTCAAAGTGGTCTGGCATCGCAAGCGCGCCAATGCGCTGCTGATGGTCGAGATCTTCTTCTCGTTCCTCGTCGTCGCCGTCGTGCTCACCGTGGCATCGTCGCTCATCCTCCGGTGGCACGAGCCCCTCGGATTCGACTATCACGACGTCTGGCTGGTCTCGATGGACTCGTCCGGTCCGCTCCAGGAGGACGGCGACGATCCCCTGTGGCCGCTCGCCGACCGCATCGTGCGCGAGGTCAAGTCGTATCCGGAGATCGCCGACGCCGCGCTGAGCGACACGCCGCCGTACGGCAACTCGACATCCGAAGGCGTCTGGGACGTCAACGGCCGTCGCGTCGTGATGAAGCGCGACACCGTCACCGACGGCTTCGCGAACGTGATGCGCCTGAACGTCCTGCGCGGCCGCTGGTTCTCGAAGGAAGACGACGGACAGGGTTATCGTCCCATCGTGGTGGACGCCGATCTCGCTCGTGCGCTCTTCGGCGACGAAGATCCGATCGGCAAGAAGTTCGATCGCGACAGCAAGAGCGGCGATCGTATCGTCGGCATCGTGGCGCCCTATCGCAAAGATGGCGAAGTGGCGCCGACCGCCGAGAACATGGTGTTCCTCCGCACGATCCCGCCGAAAGGGATGATGCCGCGCAATCTTCTGCTGCGCATGCGTCCCGGCACGCCGGCTGATTTCGAGCAGACGCTGATGACGCGCCTGCACGCCACCGCGCCGGAGGTGACGTTCCATCTTCGCCGTCTCGATCGCATGCGGCAGAGTTTTCTGCGCGTGCGTCTCGCGCCGGCGATGGTCCTCGGCATCATCGCCTTGTTCCTGATCTCGATGGTCGCGCTGGGACTGACCGGTGTGCTGTGGCAGACGGTGACGCGCCGCACGCGCGAGATCGGCCTCCGTCGCGCGCTCGGCGCAAGCGGCGGCAACGTGCGCGGACAAGTGCTCGCCGAAGTCGCGCTGATCGCGACGCTGGCGCTGATCGCGGGCGTCGCCATCGTGCTGCAGCTTCCGCTCCTCGGCGTCTTCGCGCTCGTGCAACCGTCGGTGTTCGCGATCGGCGTCGCCGCCGCGCTCGCGGTGATCTACGCGATCACGCTGACGTCCGGTCTCTATCCGTCGTGGCTGGCGTCGCGTGTCGCGCCGGCGGAAGCGTTGCGATATGAATGAGTCCTGATGATTCTCATCGTCGATGACGACGCGTCGATCGCCGCATCGCTCTCGCTGCTCCTGAAGCAGCACGGCCATCGCTCCGCGACCGCATCGGCGCCGGACGAGGCGCTGGCGATGATCCGTCGCGAGCGCCCGTCGCTCGTCATTCAGGACATGAACTTCACGCGCCGCACGACGGGCGAGGAGGGGCTGCAGCTTCTCGAGCGCATTCGCGCGGAGGATCCGTCGCTGCCGGTGATTCTGATCACGGCGTGGGGCTCGATCGCGCTCGCGGTCGAAGGGATGAAGCGCGGCGCGTCGGACTTCGTGACGAAGCCGTGGACGAACGCGCATCTGATGCAGTCGGTCGAGACCGCGCTCGGCCTCGCGAACATGCGCGCAGAGACGAGCGACGCGCGATCGCGCGGACAGCTCGACGAGGAGTTCGATTTCTCGAACATCATCGGCAGCGATCCGAAGATCCTGCGCATTCTCGAATTGATCGGCCGCGTGGCGCCGACCGAAGCCTCGGTGCTGATCATGGGCGAGAGCGGCACCGGCAAAGAGCTGATCGCCGAGGCGTTGCATCGCAACAGTCGTCGAAGAGCGGCGCCGTTCGTCAAAGTGAACCTCGGCGGCATCTCGTCGACGCTCTTTGAGAGCGAAATGTTCGGCCACGTGCGCGGCGCATTCACCGACGCGCGCGCCGACCGCAAAGGGCGATTCGAGACCGCGGACGGCGGAACGATTTTTCTCGACGAGATCGGCGAGCTCGACCCGCAGTCGCAAGTGAAGTTGCTGCGCGTGCTGCAGGATCGAACGTACGAAGTGCTCGGATCGAGCCGCACGCGCAGCGTGGACGTGCGCGTGATCGCGGCGACGAATCGTCCGCTCAGCGATCTCGTCGCGCGCGGCGAGTTCCGCGAGGATCTGCTGTATCGCCTGAATCTGATCACCATTCAACTGCCGCCGCTCCGCGAGCGCCGCGGCGACATTCCGCCGCTGGCGACGCATTTTCTGCGTCGCGCCGGCCAGGCGTATGGCGTCGACGTCGAGTCGATCACGCCGCGCGCGATGGAGTGGCTGAAGGGACAAGCGTGGCCGGGCAACATCCGGCAACTGCGCCAGCTCATCGAGCGCGCCGTGCTGATTCGCGGCAAGCGCGAGCTCGACTTCGAGGACTTCGCCGCGGTGCGCGATGTGGCATCGCGCGAGGAGCGGTCGCTTCCTGAAGTCGGCGCGATGACGTTGGACGAGATCGAGCGCGCCATGATCGAGAAGTCGCTGCGGCACTACGAAGGGAATGTGTCGCGCGTGGCGGAGTCGCTGGGATTGTCGCGGGCGGCGTTGTACCGGCGGATGGAGAAGTATGGGCTCAAAGTTTATCCCGAGCGAAGCGAGGGATCATCGGAGCGGTCGCGCTGATGCCTCCAATGATCCCTCGCTTCGCTCGGGATAAACTCAGTCTCCGCACGAAAATCATTTCCTACTTCGTCGTCCTGCACCTCGTGCTCGCGGCGGCGGCGGTTTTCTTTCTCCTCGACAACCGCGTGCTCCTCTTCGTCGTCGAGGCGTTGTTCATCGTCTCCATCCTCATCAGCGTGCGTATCGTGCGCTCGCTCTTCGTGCCGCTCGATCTGATTCGCACGGGGGCGGAGCTGATCAACGAGCGCGATTTCACTTCGCGCTTCGTGCCGGTCGGCCAGCCGGAGATGGACGCGCTGATCGGCGTCTACAACGGGATGATCGATCGTCTGCGCGAAGAGCGGCTCGCGGCGGAGGAAGAGCGTCAACTGCTCGAGCGCATCGTCGAAGCGTCGCCGTCGGGCATCGTGATCTGCGACTTCGAAGGCGAGATCGAGCAGATGAATCCCGCGGCGACGCGGCTGGTCACGCCGGCGCTGTTCACGGAGATGCGCACGCTCGCGCCGGGCGAGTCGCGGCTGGTCTCGCCGGGCTCGCCGCGTCGATTGAAAGTGTGGCGCGCGGAGTTCCGCGATCGCGGCTTCGCGAAGACGTTCTTCATCATCGACGAGATGACCGAGGAGTTGCGGCAGTCGGAGAAGACGGCGTACGAGAAGTTGATCCGGCTGATGTCGCACGAGGTGAACAACTCCGTCGGCGCAGTGCGATCGTTGCTCGAGTCGTCGATGCGTTACGCATCACAGATCGGCGACGCCGATCGCGACGACTACGTGACCGCGTTGACGATCGCCTCGTCGCGCATCGATGCGCTCAATCGCTTCATGATGGGATTCGCCGACGTCGTCCGCATCCCGCCGCCCCACCGCGCGCCCACCCGCATCGCCGAGGTGATCGATCGTGTCGCGCGGCTGTTGCGTCCCGAGCTCGACACGCGCGCAATCGCGCTGACGATCGACGCCGACGACACGCGCGCCGAGGTCGATCAGCAACAGCTCGAACAAGTGTTGATCAACGTCGTGCGCAACGCGATGGAAAGCATCGATCGTAACGGCACGATCGCGATTACGCTTCGCGACTCACGACTGTCCATCGCGGACACCGGTGCCGGCGTGGCCGCCGAAGACGAAGCGGATCTCTTCACTCCCTTCTTCTCCACCAAGCGCGAAGGCCGCGGCCTCGGACTCACCATCGTGCAGGAAGTACTCGCGAATCACGGATTCACGTACGCGCTGCGGAATCGCACCGAAGGCGGCGCGGAGTTCACGCTGTCATTTCGATGACAGGAAATCGGCGACGTCGTTCGCCAACTCGCGCGGCTGCTCGAGCGCGGCGAAGTGTCCGCCTTTTGCGAACTCGCTCCAATGCTGCACGTCGTATCCGCGCTCGATCCACGATCGCGGCGGGAACGGCTCCTCGCGCGCGAAGTGCGCGATGCCGGTCGGAACGGGAACGCGCTCGCGCAGCGCGAGTGGCGTCTTTGCCGATTCGAGGTAGAGGCGCATCGATGAGTAGATCGTCTGCGTCGTCCAGTAGATCGTCGTGTTGAGGAGGATCGTGTCGTCGTCGACCGGCGTTGCGGGATCCATCCACTCGTCGAACTTCTCCGCGATCGACGCGAGCAGCGCGACCGGCGAGTCGTTGAGGCCGTACGCGAGCGTCAGTGGACGCGTGCGCGCGACGCGGCCGTAGGCGTAGTGATGATCGATCCACGTCGCAACGTCGCGTTCGAACTGTTTCTCTTCTTCGTTCGGTGGTGGGCCCGGCGGCGGTGAGTACGAGCCCGGAATGTAGTTGAGATGAATCGCGGCCACGCGTTGCGGCGACTTGATGGCCATCCACGTCGCGACGCCGGCGCCCCAGTCGCCGCCTTGGACGCCGAAGCGGTCGTAGCCGAGGTGCTGCATGAGGTCGAGCATGAGATCGGCGATGCGCGCGTTCGACATGCCGGGCTCGCGCGGCTTGTCCGAGAAGCCGTAGCCGGGAAGCGAAGGGATTACGAGATGAAATCGATCGGCGAGCAGCGGCGCCACCGGCAGAAACTCGATGAACGATCCCGGCCATCCGTGAAGCAGGAGCAGCGGCATTGCCGATGCGTTCGATGCGCGCATGTGAATGAAGTGAATGCCGCGCTCGAGAAAATGTGGATATCCATTCAATTCGCGCTCGTGTCTCGCGAAATCGAAGTCACGCCATTTCGCGACGAGCTGCTTCACGCGATCGATGCGAATGCCGCCTTCGTCCTCGACGCCTTCGGGCCAGCGGATGTCGTCGAGTTTCGGACGAGACAGCGTGATGTGCATCGTTACCGCAGTGTGCGCTCGTGCGAGAGATCGAGCGTCGCGCCTGCGATCTCGACGGAGCGGTCGAGGCGGCGGCGCGTCGCGGGCACTTTCTTCATGTAGCGCTGCGTCTCGGGGAGCGACGCGATGAGTCCCGCAAGCATCCGCTTCACGTTGTGCGAGCCGCCGTTGTAAAGCGCGGCGGTCATCTCTTCGACGTCGCGGTTGTCGCCGGCGAGCACCTTTGCTTCTTCCGCTTTGCGCTCGAGATGGCGCACGAGGAACACCGCCATCTTCTTCGCCGAGAAGCGGAGATCGACTGTTTCGCCGAGGTATTCGCCGGCTTCGTATGGCGCCTCGCGCTTCACTTGCGCGGCGGAGGCGTGAAAGTGCTTGACGAGCATGGCGTCGCGCCGCGCGATGAGATCGTGTTGATAGCGCGCCCACGTCACCACTTGCGTGCGCTTGAGGGCGCGATAGTCGCGGCGTGTTTTGTCGCGGAAGAGGCGGAGCTGCGTGCGAGAGCCGTCATCGAGGAGATGGCGGAGGCGGCGCAGGACGCGATCGTTGTGATCGTCGGCGTCCTTGATCGCTTTGAAGTAATGCTCGGACGAGAAGATCTCGAGCAGATCTAGCTCGTCGACGCCTTCGCGGCGAAGCTGCATTGCCGACGCGAGCAGCTTCTTCGCGCGGGCGCGCGTCTTCGGCGTGTCGTTCGCGATGACGAGCGACGCGATCGTGTCGGCGTCGCCAAGGGGTTTCTTCATGATGTAGGCGCGCGCGCCGGTGAGGTAGTCGGCGGTGACGAACATCGGACCGCTGAAGTCTTCCTGTTTGATCGCGATCGGCGTCGCTTGTGCGAGTCCGACGGCGCCGGCTTCGCTGACGTCGAGGATCTTGCCGTTCGTCTCCGCGTGCGCGATGGCGAGGAGCAGCGTGACCGACGGCGACTGCGGCGCGTTGCGCGCGGCATCGTCGACGACGCTGACGAGCTCGATGGAGTTCGACGTCCACATCTTCGAGAGCTCGGACGCCAGCGCGTGCTCGCGTTTCTCGATCTCCCCCTTCGCCGCCTCGGAGAGGATCGGCGTCTCGCTCGAAGGCTCCGACGGCTCGAGCTCAGGCTCCGGCGGAGTGAACTTGTTTTCTGCGACGCGATACGACGGCGGATTCGCCGGCAGCGGCTCGCGCTGCGGAATCTTCGTGTACACGACGACTGCGAACAAGCACGGAAGTGCGACCGCCGCAACCCACGGAAGATGTTTGGACATGGACCTGGTGGTTATTGTAACCGTGCTCGCGCGCGGGGATCACACAATCTTGTTTCGAAGTGCATACGCGACAACCTCCGCGCGATTGTGCAGATGCAGCTTGTCGAGAATGTTTCGCACGTGAAACTTCACCGTGTTCTCGCTGAGGGCGAGCCGTTTCGCGAGGCGGCGATTCGACGTCACCCCTTCCACCATCAGCTCGAGCACTTCGCGCTCGCGCGCGGTGAGCGCGTCGGGATCGTCGTCACTCGTCGTCGTTGCCGGAGCGGACTCGCCCGGCTTTGCGAACTCCTGAAGCAGCTTGCGCGCGAGCGTCGGTGTGAGTGCAGGCTCGTTGCTCGCGGCGCGGTCGAGCATCGCCAGCAGCTCTTCGGCCTCGAGATTCTTCAACAGATATCCCTGCGCGCCGGACTTGATTGCTTCGAAGAGGCTCGCGTCGTCGTCAGATGCGGTCAGCATCAGCACTTTGATGTCCGGCATTTCCGCGGTGAGGAGCTTCGTCGCCGCGAGGCCGTCGAGCTCGGGCATGGAGAGATCCATCAGCACGATGTCGGGATGATGTTGTCGCGCGAGCTGCACCGCTTCGCGGCCGTTCTTCGCTTCGGCGATCACCTCATGTCCGTTCGCGAGAAGGAGACTGCGAAGGCCGTCGCGAAAAAGCGAATGATCGTCGGCGAGCATCAGACGCACGCCGGCAGTATAGCGATCAGGCGTCGGCGGCCGCGTCGCGCAGCGCGATCGAGAAGGTCATCGTCGTTCCGCGTCCCGGCGTGCTCTCGATGGTCAGCTTTCCGCCGATGCTTTCGGCGCGCTCGCGCATCGTCGTCAATCCGAAGCGCGGATGTTCGCTGCGCGTGCGCGCCGCTTGATTGAACCCGACGCCGTCATCGCCGACGACGGCGATCACGTCCTCGCCGCGCATGCGAATGTCGACGCGAACGCTCGTCGCGCGCGCATGCTTGCGCACATTGGTCAGCGCTTCCTGCACAATGCGCACGAGCTGCAGCTCGACGCGCGGCTTCAGGCGCATATCGTCGTCGATCGAGAAGTGAATGCTGATGCCGCTCTGCTCCTCCCACAAATCGAAGAACTCGCGCAGCGCTTCGCTGAGAGGACGATCGCGATTCGGCAGCGCCCGCAGGCCGATGATCGACTCGCGCACGTCGACGTACGCCTGCCGCGCCGAACGCGCCAGCTCGTTGAGCTGTTGCGTGGCGTCGTCGGTCTTGCCGCGTTTCAGATACGCATCGGCGGCTTGCACTTTCGTGTTGACGTAGCCGAGAACCTGCGCCAGTCCGTCGTGCATCTCGTGCGCGATGCGAATCCGTTCCTCGGCCACCGCCAGATCGGCGACCTGCGCGTGCAGGTGCGCGTTGTCGATGGCGATCGCCGCTTGCACCGCGAAGCGCGCGAGCGACTGTTTGTCGTCTTCGCTGAACGATCCGTCGCCGGATAGCTTGTCCGACAGATAGAGGTTGCCGAGGAACGGACCTTTGCAGAGGATCGGAACGGCCAGGAGCGACTTCATGTGCGGATGGTTCGCGGGGAAACCGACGGAACGGGGATGCTGCTTGATGTCGCCGAGGTTGAGCGACTGCCCTTCGCGCAAGACGACGCCGAGGACGCCGTGGCCGACGGGCGGCGGTCCGATCGCGGCGCGCTCTTCGGTCGTGATGCCCGACGTCACGAACGATTGGATGCGGCTCTGATCGTCGATGACGGAGAGCGCTCCGTACTTTGCGCCGACGAGAATCCGCGCCTGATCGACGACTTTTTTCAACACGGAATCGAGCGCGAGCTCGGAGGCGACGTCGATGCCCGCCGCGTGCAACGCCAGCAGTTCGCGATTCTGTCGTTTGAGGCGGTTCTCCATCTGCTCGACGAAGGCGAAGATGGCCAGCGAGAAGAGGACGATCGACGCCACGATGACGGCGTCGAGCACGAGGCGCTGCTGGATGGAGATGGGGCCGAGCACGAACGAGCGCGCGATCTCCAGCGTGAGGATGCCGACGATCGGCGCGCTGATCGCGATCAGCTTCAGCCGCCGCAACGTCATGAGTAGCTCGGTAGCGATGATCTCTGCATTGTGCCGATCATAAGGCGTTCGAAGAACGCGTCGCGGGGCGGGTGAGCGCTACCCGTTGGGGTGGGGCACTTCGAGCTCGGCCGCATTGGCGAAAAGCGACGGCGCGAGATAGCAATACGGCGCGACCATGATCAAGCCCGCGTCCGCGAAGGTCTTGTGATACCACTTCGCAGGACGCCGCTTCATGTCGTGCAAGTCGCCTTCGATGTCGTCCTCTTTCGTCAGCACTTCGATGAAGGCGACGCCGGCGGCGAGTCTCGCGATCTCCACGGCGCCGGCGCGGATCTCGGCGTCGCCGACGTAGTGGAGGACGTCGGAACAGACGACGAGGTCGAATGGGCCGCGGATGTTCAGCGACGGCAGCTCGCCGAACGCGGCGCGATGAATGTTGCGCTTCTTGCCGAAACGGCGGACGACGTAGTCGCTCGGATCGAGTCCCATGTACTCGACGTTCGCGCGCAACGCGCGCAGGTGCTCGAGCCACGCTCCTTCGCCGCATCCGATGTCGAGCACGGAACGGACGGGGCGCTTGACGAAGTACTCCGTCACCGAAATGGCGAGGTGCACTTTGCGCCGCACGTCGGCCGTCGAGTTGACGCGCTGCGCGCCGCGATACCACTTGTCGAAATAGGCCTGGTCGTAGGTTTTGGGCACTACATCAGAAAGCGACGCGTGCAGCGACGACGAAGAAGCGCGGCATGCTCGGCGAGAACGTGCCGTCCGTGGCGACGTCGGTGGAGATGATCGGCGTCGTCCGATTCGTGCAGTTGTTGCACTCGCCGATCAACGTGATCTTTCCGAACGATCTGGCCACGCGCAGATCCGCTTCGCCGGCCGCGTAGCGGAACGTTCCTGCGAAGATCAGTCCCGACCACGGCGTTTCCCACGACGCGTTGAGCGTCGAGAGCGCGCGCGGATCGACGTAGGTGAGCGAGAGATCGGCGACCGAGAACCCTTGCTGCGACGCGCGATGCTTCTGCGTGAGATTCGGATCGATGGAAAAGACGCTCGCGGCCGTCGTGATCATCGGCGTCGGCTGCGGTGCCGGAGCCGGAGCGGGCGTGAAAACGCGATTCCACAGGCGATCGGCGGTGGCGCGGAAGACATTCTTCTGTTTCGCAGGCGACCAGGTGAGCGTCAGATTGGGATTATCGAGGCGCTGCCACTGAATGCTCGGCGTGCTCACGGTCGGCTTCATCAGCCCATTGCCGAAGATCTCAGCGACGAAGCCGTCGATGTCAGGACAAGCCTCTTGCGCCTGTGCACCGAAGGCGAAGGTGATGGCGAGCAGGGACAACGTCAGGGCGGTGCGGCGCATAGTTCCTCCTGGGGCGAGGTTGTCCGGAGCAGAGTACTACTTACGCTGTATGACGTCATCGCCCCCCACAAGGTATTGCGCCGGGATTTTCTGAAACTCGACAACGCCGTAACGGGCGAGCTCTTCCGCGCTCATTCCGTCGGCGAGAATGAGTCCTTCGATCTCACCCGACCGCCCTTCGAGCTCCCAACCGGTCCAGATCTCGGACTCGCTATATGGCCTGAGAGAAATCCTTTGCAGATAGCGGGACATGGACGCCTCGGACGGGCAATTCTACATCGCACGTCCTTTACGCCGCTGCTCCGGAAAGACCTCGGCGAAGCTCAGCATCACTTCCATCACTTCGCGCATCTCGTCGGGCATCGCCTTCGCCCGCGCGCGCATCGTGAGCGGATCGACGAGCTCGCGCAGCGTGTGGATGAAGCGGTTCAGGGTCACGTTCGTCGTCTGATAGATGCGCCCTTTCTCCACGGCTTCGCTCTGTCGGTCGCGCGCGATCTTCGTGACGATGCGCGTGGCGATGTAATACGGCGCGGTCAGTGCATCGAACTCGCCGGGCGTCATGTGAGGCGCCTTCGTGATGTTCTGCCGGTTGAGTGTTCCCTGCAGGAAGTCGAGCATGACCATGACGGCGGTCTTCGGGACGGCGGCGCATTTTCCGCTGTCGATCGAGGAACGCAGGAAGCGAATCAGCACTTTGATCTGCTCGACGTCGGGCCATACGAGCTCGCGGACGCCGTACTTCCGGGCGATCGCGCGCTCGTCGGGGAATTCATCTGTCCGGCTACCCGCTTGAATCATTTGGGACCCCAAATATATTGTTCCGCTCGATGTCGGATTCTCAGAGAGTACTGGATGCGGTGCGCAGACTCGTGCGCCAGTTGCGGATCACCGATCGCGCCGCGCAGCAGAGCGTCGGCGTTTCCGCCGCGCAGCTCTTCGTGTTGTCGCAAGTCGGACAGACGCCGAAGATCTCCCTCGGCGAGCTGGCCGAGCGAACGCACACCGATCAGAGCTCGGCGTCGGCGGTGGTCGCGCGTCTCGTGGAGAAGGGATTCCTGGTTCGCGAGCGCGCGCCCGACGACGCCCGCCGTCTCGTGCTCACCCTGACGAGCACCGGCCGCGCCGCGCTGCGCAAAGCGCCGTCGATTGCCCAGGAAGCATTGCTCGCCGCGGTGGAGAAGCTCTCCGCGAGCGAGCGCAGACAGTTCGCCGATACGTTCCACACGATCCTCGACGCCATCGGTGCGGAGAAATGCGCGCCGCTGCTTTTCGAAGAAGAGGAAGAACGAAAGGCGCCGAGGAGGAAAAAGAAGATTGGTTGAACCCGATGTGGAAGGAGGCGCGTCGACGGAAGGCGTTCCGGTCGCGCCCTCGCTCGCACCAACATTCGATGCAGCGAGAGTTCCGGTGGAACGGTCGACGCTCGACACACGCGTCGTCATCATCTCCGCATGGTCGATCGTTCTCGCAATCGCCACCGGCTTCGTCGCGCAAGCACTCGTTGCCATCATCGGTCTCGTTACGAACATCAGTTTCTACGGCCGCTTCTCGTTTGCGTTCGTCAGTCCTGCAAACAATGCGCTCGGCAAGTGGGTGGTTTTCATTCCCGTCATCGGCGGAGTCATCGTCGGTTTCATGGCCAGGTACGGATCTAAGGCTATCAGGGGACACGGCATTCCTGAAGCAATGGAGCAGGTCCTCCTCAACGAAAGCCGCATTCCCGCGCGCGTGACGTTCCTCAAGCCGCTGTCCGCGGCGATCGCCATCGGCACCGGCGGGCCGTTCGGCGCGGAAGGTCCGATCATCGCGACGGGCGGCGCGCTCGGATCGCTCATCGGACAGTTGCTGCACACCTCGGCCTCGGAGCGAAAGACGCTCCTCGCGGCCGGCGCGGCGGCAGGAATGGCGGCAACCTTCGGCAGTCCCGTGTCCGCAGTCCTCCTGGCAATTGAACTGTTGTTGTTCGAGTTTCGAGCCCGCTCGATCGTGCCGGTCGCGCTGGCGAGCGCCGCGGCGACCGCCGTGCGCTATCTGATGGTCGGCACCGCGCCGGTGTTCGCGATGCCGAATCTGGCGCGGCAGTCGAGCGAAGCGCTGGCCGTTTATGCCGCCGTCGGCGCGCTCATCGGATGGCTCGCCGTGTACGTCACGCGCGCCGTCTACTGGATCGAAGATCTCTTCGAGCATCTGCCGGTTCACTGGATGTGGTGGCCGGCAATCGGCGGCGTCGCCGTCGGCATCGTCGGTTACTTCGCGCCGCGCACGCTCGGCGTCGGCTACACGAACATCGAAGACATGGTGAACGGCCACATCTTCGGCGAAGCGGTGGCGTTCCTCTGTCTGATGAAGTTCATTTCATGGGCGATCTCCCTCGGCAGCGGAACGTCGGGCGGCACGCTCGCGCCGCTCTTCACGATCGGCGGCGGATGCGGCGTCGTCCTCGGCGAGCTGCTCGCGGTGCAGTTCCCGCACATCGGCGTCGATCCGCGCATCTGCGCGCTCGTCGGAATGGCGGCGATGTTCGCAGGCGCGTCGCGCGCGCTGCTGGCGTCCGTCGTCTTCGCATTCGAGACGACGCTGCAGCCGCTCGGAATGTTGCCGCTGCTCGCGGGATGCACGGCGGGCTACCTCGTCTCGTCGATGCTGATGCGCAACACGATCATGACGGAGAAGCTCGCGCGGCGCGGCGTGCGCGTGCCGGCGGAGTATCACGCCGACTATCTCGATCGCATTCTCGTGAGCGAAGCGTGCTCGCGAAACGTGGTGACGCTGCGCGCCGATCAGACAGTCGGCGAAGTGGACGTGACGTCGCATCAAGGCTTTCCGGTGGTCGACGGCGACGGTCATCTGATCGGCGTCGTGACGCGACGCAGCTTCATCGGCGTAGCGCCGAACACGCGTTTGCGCGAGCTGGTGAATCGTTCGCCGGCGGTCGTGTTCCTCGATTCGACGCTGCGCGAGGCCGCCGATCACATGGTGCGCGAGAACGTCGGACGGCTGCCGGTCGTGGCGCGCGAAGATCCGCGCAAGGTGGTCGGCTTCATCACGCGAAGCGATCTGCTTGCGGCGCACGGGAAGCGGCTCGCAGAGGATTGAGCCCCGAGTTTGTGGCATTCTTACCGTGCCAATGACAGATCCGCATCACACAGAGCTGCTCACAAATATCGGTCTGTTCGAATCGCTCACCGATGAAGACCTCGAGGCGCTGAGCAATCGTCTCGAGGAGAGCGACTACAGCGAGGGAGACATCGTCTTCAAGCAAGGCGATGAAGGCGACTCGCTCTTCATCGTCGAAGAAGGGGCGGTCGAGATCTCCTTCGGGGAAGGGAAGACGCGCGTCGTTCTGGCGTCGCTGTTTCCCGGGCAGTACTTCGGCGAGCTGTCGCTCTTCGACGGATCGCCGCGCTCCGCGACCGCAACCGCGACGAAGCGCTCGCGGCTCGTGCGTCTCGATCGCCACGCGCTCGTCGACTTCGTCAACAAGAATCCGCAGGCGGCGCTGCGCATCATCGCGGAGATGGGCGAGCGCTTGCGGCAGACGAACGAGCTGATGTCGCGGCAGGTCTCGCGCAACGTCCTCGAAGAAGCGGAAGAGGCGTTGACGTTCGGTCAGCGCGTCGCCGACCGCGTCGCGAAATTCGGCGGCTCATGGCCGTTCATCGGACTCTTCTCGCTCGTCATGTTCGTCTGGATGGGCGCGAACGCGTGGCTCCTCACCAAGCCGTTCGATCCGTATCCGTACATCCTCCTGAACCTGGCCCTTTCGACGATCGCCGCCATTCAAGCGCCGATCATCATGATGAGCCAGAACCGCCAGTCGTCGAAGGACAAGCTGCTCGCCGAGAACGACTATCAGGTGAATCTGAAAGCGGAGATGGAGATCGAAGCGCTGCTGCGCGGACAAGCGGAGTTGCTCGCCCGGCTGTCGTACCTCGAGCGGACGATGGCGCGGCGACCATCGGAGACCGTTACTCAGTAGGCAGTCCGCTCTTCACCCACGCAGTCGTTCCACCGATCACGTTCGCGACGTGCGCGTGTCCGTGTCGTGCGAGAAGACTGGCGGCGGTCGATGAGCGATAGCCGCTGGCGCAGATGATCGCGGTGGACGTCGTGCGATCGATCTCGCCGATGCGCTGCTCCAACTCGTCGAGCGGAATGTTGCGCGCGTGCGGGACGTGGCCCGCCTCGTATTCGCCTTTGCGCCGGACGTCGAGAACGGCCAGCGGTTTGCCGGCGAGTTGTTGCGGCGTGATCTGCGGAAGCGACTCCGTCGCGCCGTTCCAGTCGGACATCAACAGATATCCGCGCACGTTCTCGAGTCCGACGCGCGCGAGGCGCATCACCGCTTCGTTCGCGCGCTCTTCACTCTCGGCAATGACGACGACCGGACGCTCGAACGAGAGTAGCGTTCCGGCCCACGATGCGAACTGGCCGCCCAGGCCGATGTTGACGGCGCTCGGGATGTGAGCTGCGCCGAACGTGGCGGCGTCGCGGACGTCGAGGAGCACGGCGTCATCGATGTTCGTCGTGCGCTCGATCGGAATCTCTTCGAGCGCGCGTGCGCCGCGGCGATTGATCTCCGCGTCCTTCGGAAAGTACGCCGGCGGCGGCGCGATCTCGGTCGTCAACAGGTTGACGAACTCGTCGCGCGGCATCGGGCGCAGCGCGTAATTCGTCTTGCGCTGCACGCCGATCGTCGAAGACGTCTCCTTGGAGATGTTGCGTCCGCATGCGGAGCCGGCGCCGTGCGCGGGCCAGACTTCGACGTCGTCCGGCAGCGTGAGGATCTTCTCGTGCAGCGAGTCGTACATCATCGACGCCATCTGCTGCGGCGTGTATCCGCGTCCGCCCGCGAGATCGGGGCGGCCGACGTCGCCGATGAAGAGGGTGTCGCCGGTGAGGAGCTTGCGCGGCGCGCCGTTTTCGACGATCAGCCACGACACGCTCTCCGGCGTGTGTCCCGGCGTCTCGATCGCGCGAAGCTCGGTGTTGCCGAGGCGCAACGTGTCGCCGTCGCGAACGGCGCGATGCGGGAACTCGGCATTCGCGCGCGCGCCGATCACGATCTCCGCGCCGGTGCGCGCGGCGAGCTCACGATGTCCGCTGACGAAGTCGGCGTGTAGATGTGTCTCGATGACGTAGCGAATGGCGAGGCCACGTTCGCGCGCGGCGTCGATGTAGTGATCGACGTCGCGCTGCGGATCGACGATCGCGCACTCGCCGCCGTCGCCGATCAAATACGACGCGTGCGCGAGGCAACTCAAGTAGAACTGATGGAACTGCATCTTGATCTCAGTGAGTGATGAGTGATGAGTAATGAGTGATGAGCGCCTCATTACTCATCACTCGTTACTCATTACTCGTTCCTCGTTACTGCCATGTCATCTCAAACGTGCACGTCTGATCGCCGAGGCATTGGCACTTCGTCTCGTGCACGTTGGGCTCCGTGCCGCCGTGGCGGAGGATCGACTCCATGAAGTAGCCGATCGCGCTGGCGCAGTAGATCGGGCTGTAGCAGGGATAGTCGGAGTAGATCATCCGCGCGCCGTTGGGCGTCTTCTCGAATCGCACGCGTCCGAACTTCTGATACTGATTGTGGAAGAGGGCGTTGTTCTCCAGGAACTTCGTCAGCTCGTTCGAGTCGAGGATCTTGTAGACCTTGCCGATTCCGAGCTCGGCGGAGGCGGCGCCGATGAGCGCCAGCACGTTCGGCTCTTTCGCTCTCATGGTGTCGTGAATGGCGCGATCGAGCTCGATGAGCGACTCGAACTCGCACCATGACGACGCCAGCGGCGTTTTGGCGTACTGCGCGGTGCGGGGCGACAGCTTGGTGAGGAGCTGGCTCATTCCTTCTTCGCCGAGGGTGTCGCGGAGAAATTGTTTGCGTCCGCCGAACATGACCCCTTTGACTTTGCAGACGGCGGGATCGGGGCCGACGAGTTTTTCTTTTCCTTCGAGTCTGGGTGGGGGGAGTTGTCGTTTGGTTTCGGAGAGGAGAGACATGCGATGCGGAATTATGGGCTTGGAAGGGGCGGCGAGCAATGAACCTTGACAGCCGTTTTCGACGAGCGTAATCTGCGCCGCATACAAGAAAACCGACCGGTCAGTCGGTAACCGGAGGAAACGATGCTTCACCGGCGCGCGCTCTTCGCTCTTCTCGCGTTCGCGATTCTCCTCATCTCCATTCCCGCCCTCGCCCAGATCGACAAAGGATCCGTCGAAGCGGTGGCTCTCGATCAATCGAAGGCGGCGCTCCCCGGCGTCACCGTCACGCTCGTGCGGCCGGAGACCGGCTTCGAGTCGGCCGCCGTCACCGACAGCGCCGGCATCGCGCGCTTCTTCGCGCTGCGGCCGGGCAACTACGAAGTGAGCTTCGCGCTCGAAGGCTTCGCGCCGGTCAAAGCGCAGAAGATCACCATCCTCGTCGGCGAGCGAGCGAAGGTCGGCGTCACGATGCAGCAGGCGACCAGCGAGACGATCACCGTCACCGCCGCCGAGCCGGTCGTCGACGTCCACAAGACCGACTCCTCGACGAACATCGTTCCCGAACAGATCCAGCAGCTTCCCGTCGCCGATCGCCAGTTCGAGCGCCTCGCCTTCATCGCCCCGGGCGTGCAGCGCGAGCGCGGCGGCTTCCGCTTCATCAACGGCGGACCGGTCGTCGGCGCCGGCGGCAACGCCTCACAGACGACGATCTTCGTCAACGGCGTCGATCTCACCGACCAGGTCAACGGCCTCTCGCGCGCGCGATTCAGCCAGGACTCCGTGCGCGAGTTCCGCGTGATCCAGAATCGATTCGACTCCGAGATCGGCGGCTCGGCCGGCGGCGCGATGTCGATCGTGACGAAGTCCGGCACGAACGATCTCAATGGCAGCGTCTTCGGATTCTTCCGCGACTCTTCCCTTCGCGAGAAAGGGGCGCTCGATCTGAAGAAGAACGACGACTACTCGCGCCACCAGCTCGGACTCACCATCGGCGGTCCGGTGCAGAAAGACAAAACGTTCTTCTTCGGATCGCTCGAGCAGATCAACGAGCGCAACATCGTCCTCTTCCGTCCGGGCGGCGCGTACGCAGCGCAGGCGGCCGACATCAAGCATCCGTTCGATCAGACGCTCGCCTTCGCGAGCCTCGATCTCAATCTCTCGTCGAAGGCGACCGCCGGCGTCAAAGGCGTCTACGAGAACTACAGCGAAGACAACTTCCGCGTCGGCGGTCTCGCCGATCAGTCCTATGGACAAACGCTGGAGCGCAAGAATTGGAACTTCACCGCGGAGCACAACGCGGTGATCAGCGCGTCGCAGTCGAATGAAGCGCGATTGCAGTACGGCAAGCGCCGCTTCTTCGAGCCGACCAACAG